>Ga0065711_1035354_pt1 | contig 22431 bp, 5 predicted proteins | sample Hoacrofraction12_FD_59098 | JGI IMG/M metagenome (GOLD analysis project Ga0065711, IMG submission 59098) | Hoatzin crop microbial communities from Cojedes, Venezuela - Epithelial fraction 12 v2 (version 2) | ecosystem: Host-associated > Birds > Digestive system > Esophagus > Crop | place... | reverse complement strand
AGTTCTTCCTCATGTTCAGACGGAACTTCCTATGCTTCAGTTTGTGCCCATTGCCCCTTGTCCTGTCGCTGGGCACCACTGAAAAGAGTTTGGCCCCATCCTCCTGACACCCACCCTTCAGATATTTATAGGCATTTATGAGATCCCGTCTCAGCCTTCTCTTCTTCAGGCTGAACAAGCCCAGCTCCCTCAGCCTTTCCTCGTAGGAGAGATGCTCCAGTCCCCTCATCATCTTTGTAGCCCTTACGACTCCAGTTGGTCACACTGGCAAATTTTAGCGTACTCATGTAGGTTTCAGGGCTGGGATCTTATTCTATTGAGAAAGGCTGCACTGAAGAGAGAAGCAGTCTTATTTCAAGGAATAACTCATTCACCTGAAATCTTAAAGGCACAAAAGCACAAGGTGGGAGATATCCCAGATGCTCTGCAGCCCTCAGCACAGCACGGACTGCCCGAGAAAACAAGTTCTCACTCCACCCTCCACACTTTCCTGCGTGCAATCCTGGTGCATGGACACCACAGCTCCGTACTGCCAGCAGGTCAGTAGCACACATACATGCTACAGCTGAGCATGGCATCAACAAAAACGCCCCAAAACCACTAATGAAAAAAAAAAGAAAAGCAGGTTTGCATTCTAAATGCAGAGTTTTTCTTCAGGTTTGGAATGGTGCTGTTTCCTATACCCCATTTCTGATATAACTACGTACATTGCACAAACAGTCTAAGCAGCTTAACGAGCAGAATTAGAATAGTTTCCAGATTTGTCTGTTAGACACTGTTCATCCTTACTCTAACCTCTTAGTCTCAAGCTTTCCAACAGTGGCTCTGCTACTGGAGGGGAAGGCATGCTTCCAACACAAACCTGTGACATTACTGGTCGTCATCATCCAAATCTCCCACAGTCTTATCAGATGCCAAAAGAAGTTAAATACTCTCAGACTCTCACAATACCAGCAAGCGCCTCCTTTAGTTCCTCAGTGTTTAGAACAACTATGAGTGCCCAATAATTCTCACAGGAGGAGAAAAAAATAACCACGACAAAGAACGACGCTGGAGGTTTTACCTCTCTGTGCCTTTCACTGCCAGTGCCCATGGCTCCCGTGCAGCACTTCAGCACCAAAGATGAAAAGCAGCACAAACGTCTTCAACTATCTGGAACTTTTGTTTTATGACTGTATTTCCCAGGGCTAAAATCTACAGTTGCCTAAACCCCATCACCCCAAAAATAGCCCATGTCACATGAAAAGTTAAAGCAGCAAGTTACACAGAGTAATCTCTCTCAGAAGAACCCTTACACAGGATCCTCTCGACTCACTCTATGCTCTTCCCAGGATTATTCTACCTTTCAGATTGCCTGGTTATAGAGCATATTTCAGAAGCCCTTGAATGAGTTTTAGTTCAGCAAATGAATGAACTGTGCAATACTTTTGTACCCAAGAGATTACAATAGCTCTTGATTTTTAACAAGTTTAGAACTGCTTAAAGTTTGGAAATGACTGCAAGTTTATCGAACGAATTTTTTACCAGAGCCTAACTTAACTGGGTTCTCATGTAATCCCCTCTCAGACATTGAGGAAAGAGGCATTATAGCGAATGAGGGATGAGGAACGCAAGTGCTCACCACAATCCTCTACATATAGCATCAAGAAGAGGTTCCTATAAGCCCCTTCTGATTAGAGCAGTGGGGAACCTACAGCACCACTGCAACTTCCCAGCCCTGGTAGTGCACTAAGTAGAGTTACTCATGCTGCATACATCAGATATTCAAATTGTTCTGCAAGACTGATTTACTGTTTCCCTCTCTGAATGGTATTTATTTACACTCAAATTTGGCCCTGCTTACAGAGGCAGAGAGGTATTCTCCTTCCCATCCTCCAGTGCACTGATTTCTTGCCATGCCACCCCCCCAGAACAAAATAAATTTCATGTCTTCTCAAAACAAGCTTTTGGTAGACAAAGTAAACTGAGGTGGCACAAACATAGGAAGGAAGGATTAGTTGCATAAAAGGCAAGACAAAAAGTTAATTGCCCTTTCATGTCAATACCCATATTGGCAAAACAAAGTCTCATTTTTCATCTGAACGCCACGTGCAAGCAAATCTTCAGAAACATACACTAGCAAGCTCCCTAAAGCAAAGGATAAAGAAAAGGCTTAGGCAGACGAGTTTGCCAGCTCCAGAGAAAGCAACTAAAACTTTCGGTGTACGGTCATTAAAATTTTGGAAATCTAGGTCCATATTTTCAGCTGCAGCCTGTGGTTGTATGCTGACTGAGGGGAAAAAAACAACACATTCATATGCACAAATGCAAATTCGGCACGAACACAGCTGGGCCCATGAATAAAATTTGCATGCACGAATTTAGAAGCAAGTTTGAGTCCAGATGAATGATTTGATCGTAAGAGCTTTAAATAAGCATTTATGTAAGCAATTGGAGCAGGCAACTATTAGCGAAGTGTATTAGCTGAAATAAATTACCAGAGACAACAGAGCTCTCTCGGATATCGCAGACAGCCCTTCTCCCCTTCTCCTTTCGCTGCCAGCTTTTGCAAACACGTTTGAAGTATTGATGGGGGGGTTGCAAGGATCTCTCGCACAAAGCCGGAGCCCGAGTGCTGCAGTGGTCCTGGGGGAGGGAGAGAGCAGCGTCTCAGAGCGCCAGCATCGCCCGGGCTTCGGAAACTTTCCGACATCTCAGTCCGGACGGAGGGACGGGTGCTCGCTCCTGCTCTACACTTTGCCAAAGCGAACAGCTCAACTTATGCGCTGACATTTTTTCACAAGAACAAATTTGCATCACGGCAGCGCACGGCAGGGTAAGAAGCGGGCTTGCTCCTCACCCGTAGGTACGTGCCTCGTGACGAGCAGTCACAGCAAAGTGCCTCACTGGCATCGCACAGGCACCAGAAGGGCTCACAGCATTTGCATTCCAGCATATTTCAGCCATCAACCTGGAAGGATGGGGGCAATTGAAACCTGTAGGAGCAATGAATATGAGGCTGACTCCCTTGCCTCCTCCTTAGAAGGCATTTTAGGCATTCTTAGGGATAAGTTAAACATCTAGTTTCTTTAAAAACATGTCACAAGAAAAGCACAGAGTTTGTGAACTTTGTGAAGGGACACTGACTTTGTTCAGCTGCACCTCAAGTGACAGGATAAAATATGGCTTTCTGTGACTGTGATTTCTTTTTTCTTTTGAGTAATAAAAAGATACGCATCTAAATTGCTCTACACACCCCAAAATTAATCTAAGGGATATTTGGCTACAACAGCAGTACTGAGTATTGCAGTGGGGCCACCGTCACCAGGTGACCATGTGAGAGGGCACAGTAAAGACCATGGTCCAGGCAGCATACGTGGAGCGAGCCCAGCTGAATAAGGAGGCTGCCAAATGCCTGGAAACTCTGGGAAAGGTCCCACTACAGGCAACAGGCTGGAGCATCCTAGAGAAGAGAGGCTTTCCTGCATGGACCCCGGTCTCCATTGCAGTCTCAGGCAGGTCGGACCTACCAGGCACAGCAGGTTGCAGTGCTTTAAGGCAGGTTCTGACGGTGCCTCTCCCCATGTGCAGCCTGGTTGGGACAAAAATAATTGGGAATCCCAGCAGACAGGCTCTGCTCAGGTAGTAATGGAAGTGGCTGTGGCCACCGTGACTGCAACGGTTGACCGTAACATCTTTTCCAGAGCTGTACATCAGCTCTGAAAGTATTAATAGCCCAGAGAGGAAATGCATCCTGCCACCTGGTAGCCATGACGAGGCTGCACATCCCACCCGGCGGGTCGGATGCCTGCCCGCTCCTCGCCAGCCACCACATATCCTCTCTGCGCCTCCGCTCAGAGTTACACCCAGAGACACGTCCCGCTCCAGCGCGAATATTTCTCTTCTCCCCTAGGAGCAAAGCTCCTTCAACATGTGCCGTCTGCTGTGCCAGCGAGACCTGGCATAGCAGCAGGGTACAAAAGAACATCCCTGACACTATGAATATTCATGATATATGAATATTCATTAAATTAGCATCTTTATGACTGGGCCACCAGATTCACAACTGGCGTCTCTGGAAAGCGGTTATTGTATTTTAATTAAATACCAGACAATTACTAAACAGTTATATTCGCTGGGATTTAACTGACACGAAAGGGATAGGTATAGAGCTACGAATGCTAAAAGCGATTCTCCCTCCACACACATTTAATGCTAATGAAAGTCATGTGTAAGCATTGAAAAGAAAAAAAAAATCCTCTATATGAGAAACCAAAATAGCTTCAGATTATCTTTTTAATAGATTCATACTGTGTGGGAACCTTCAGCATTTCCCTGGTGCCTAAGCAGACCAGAATAGCAAAGTAGTTATTATATCTGTCTTCAGTGAAGAGACCACATGTTCACAGATATTTGTACAGCACCTAGCGCAACAGGGCTCTGATCCATGCATCTGGCATTGCTGTAGTATTTAAATAGCAATAATAACGATATAAAGCAACCTTTGTCGATATCATGAGAGAACAATCTAATCTAGTTATCAGATTATAGCTCATTAAATGCCACACAGAAAAGGCTATCAACACTTCTACACATTTACTGGCCTAAAAAGAATTTTAAGCCATTAATTGCTTCCATAACGTGGGGTGAATTTTCAGCATGGTGCCTGGAAAATTAGGCACGCAGGCTGTGTAATTGTTAATGGGAATTGTGACCCAATTTTCACGCCTGGCACTGAAAGTTTGCCCCTTGCAAAATATTTACATAATTTGCTAGTAGATTTGCCATATCTTTTGCATGTTAATTTCACTTCAGTGACAATTCCTTGAAAAAGTACCGCCACCAGTGTATTAAGAGTAACTTTGACATTTATATAGTACTTCCTCTGAGTTATCTCAGGCTACAACTTGCAAATCATTACACACTGAATCTTCAAGGATATGCCGTTAACTAGTATATTCATTACAGGGCACAGCCCCTGCCTGTCAGGGAAAGGAATTGATGACCACTCGGTCAGGCTCTTTTCCATTTGGACTCTAATTCTGCAGCGCAGTAGGATGCTTTGTAGCACTCACACCTGACCCCAGTGCTTTTAACATTAACAGATGCACTCGCAATTGCCACGTTTGATGTTTCAGTGCAGAATCTACTGGCTTTGCTTCCCTATAATGCACACAAGAATCCGCATTTTGCATCTCCAGACCCTCAACACTTCTCCAAGCTGCACAAACTGTCTGCGCTGGGAGGTGGGATCACATTGAAGGTTCACAATTTCGCACAGCTGCATCTTTCCCTGGGAGCACGGTGGTATTTTGCAGGCAGCTTAAGCTTTTAAGTACCAGCATCTGTCTTCTTAGCAACACTTGCCGGTTGTTTGGGTGGCCAGGAGACTACCCATGCTGTGGGGAAAGATAGGGACATTTTGTCTCATCCTCCCCTTCCACACAGACATCCTTTCTTTTGCTCCAGAGGAAAAGTAGCAGCATGCAGAAGCACATCAAGCCTTTTTCAGCTGCTCTGTAGCACTGACACCAGCATGGCTATGAAACAGCAATGAGCCGGAAAAGCATTCTGGGTATAGAGATGCAAATAAGAACGTTAAGCCCTTTCCCAAAGGACACTACACAGGGACCTTTCATCACATAAGGTTTCACTCAGACACTTAGGGCCCAATTTCAAAGGGCTTGCTCAGGTAGAGCTCCCATATGTCCGAATGAAAGAGACACACGCAGGTCCCGAATCGCACCTGCAGAGCACGTGGCTCCTGCTCTGGACACAGGCAGTGAGTCACGCCATGTCTTTTCCATTTTGATGATTCCCAATCCATGCTTCCAATCAGCAGATTCATGAGTGAGGTGGCAACCAGCTGATATTTCTGATTCGGCAAAGCAAAGGCAGGCATGAACGCAGAGCCGGTGACAAGCCTGGGCTTTCCTCAACCTTTGGCCAAAGCTAACAGTGGTGCTCATGCAAATACGTCCTGAGAGGTCTTCCCTCTGCTGACTCCCTTCTGCTGCAGCTCCTCCACCTCCTGCAGCACTGCGTTCTGTCCCAGTGAAGAGTAAACCCTGCCGCTGCCTGCTGGAGCAGTGCGCAGCCACGCAGAGTGTGAATCCTTTCCACAGTCTTTTTACTTGAACAGGTAGAAGTTTTATCCAAACAACTTATTCTTCATACTGTTTGCAGCTCCTGTAAGTATTTGTCCTTACAGTGGTTTTAAGTGAATTTGTTTACATATCAGGTGTATTGCTGAACAGCAGGTGATTCAGAGCTATATTCTTCAAAATCGCTAGAAGTGGATATTTATTTGATATTACCAGGACTCCATCTGAATTAAACAGGAGTGTGCATCATGCAACAGAAATGCAGTTCATGCACAGGCTTGGGTGTGCACATGACTAAGTTGGAAAGTGATATATATCCTTGGGAAAGGATTCTGTTTCCCTAAACAGAGCATCTACAGTTAACAATCATTTTTTCCTAGTGTTACCCACACAAGATGAAGACGCTGCCAGCTAGAACCTGGTTTCCAAGCTGATGGGTAAGGGAGAAAAAAGGAAGCACTACTGTCTGCTAAGACAAGTCTGGATAATGTGGCTCCTATACAAAGCAGTAAAGCAGGACACTTGCTAGAACCGATTGCCAAAATGGGAAATGATTGGGATTTTTTGCCAGCTAGTTGTACCAGACCAGATCTGTTTGATTTCAGTGGAGCACAGTCCAGACCAGCTACACATGATAGAAAAATGCCTATAATTTCCTATTAGATATAGTTTTCAGATATCAGATAATCTTTTCAAGTGTCTTACGAGTCTAAAGCTCCTTCTTAAACTTGATTTAGACTTTTCGGAGCCTGCATAGCATTGCCTTCCAATCACACTTAAACTCCTAGGGGTGCCTAAATGACTCAAAAAAGAGATTACAGCACCTCTGAAAATACTACCCTCTGTTCAGAGATGAATTAGTGGTTCAACCCAGGCCTGGGAAAGAGTTGGGTTGTTGGTGTTTTTTTTAATTATGATGTTCCTTCTGTGGCCTTGGGAAAATCATTAGTCTCCCTGCCTTGGTTTCTTCATCAGTGAAACAATTATGTATGAATTCCACAAGATGTTCTCAGGATTTGACAGTATTCATTAGACTGAATAAAAATGAATGCCCTAAAGTGTCAACCAGTTTTATTTAGTCAACAGACAAAATCAAGAGACCACACTAGGGCCTTTACTATACTGCATCCCAGCTCCTAAGAAATCCTCCAGTCCTTCAGCCGTTGCCTTGTCCTCCCATCACAAGGTCCCCCTGCCAGGCTTGAGGTCTCCCTCTTGCTGCCTTCAACCAGCAACATGAAAAAAATCCATTATTTCCTCCTCCTTCAAAATTCTCTTCAAGAAGGGTTTTTTCCCCCAGATCTCCTTGTTTAAGACTCTACTTGTGCACGGTTGTCCTGGGTCAGGTTTTATTTCACTAGCAAGCTGCTCAGGGCAGGAAATGGGCCTTACCTACAGTCCATATCACACACGATATTCCCTTTGGAGTCAGCATAAAGTTAAACATACGCGCTATAAGCCTTTGTTGGATCAGGGCCTATGCTTATAAAGTGCTGTGTAAGCCTGTGTTGCCACAGCATAGAACTGTTGAGCAAATAAAATATTATAAATTTTTTTTTCTTTTTAAAAATGAACCTGCCGCTCCATTCACACTGCTCCTCCAAGTTTCATGCAAGAGCAATTTTAGGCACAAAGCTTCCTGATAGAAGGACTGCAATGGGAAAAACGCTAGCAATTATTCTAAGCAAATGAAATTTTCACACTGCCGCTATTTAAAACACTTAGAGGAGAAAACAGTTCATCACACTTGGAAAAAAAAAAGAAAAAAGCGCAATATCTTTTTTCCACCTCCTCCCCCGCACCTCACACCCCCCCTTTTAACTTTTACTTGAAGTGTTTGAGGATCAAGAGATCTTCCCTGCTCATCATGAAATAAATCTGACATCACACTCAAAGCTTTTCAGCACTTATCCTGATTAGCCAGATAGTAAGACGTTCTGCAATGGGATCTGGCTGGGATTAGCCATTTTCCTGTTCTCCCCACGTGCTACGTGATGCCCTGTGGCCCGCGGTGCCTTTTAGTGCTCAGGGACTCCAAAAGCAGTGCTCCCCCTTCCCCAACAGTGAAGTTTTGCCACATGAAGTTGTTGAAGTTGCTTTCCATGGCAGAGAGTGTAGGGACCCATTCATTAGCTATTAAAGTTTTCATTTCCATAACAAATCTAAAGACTCTGCAGATTAAAGTTGGATGCAAAATGTATTTTAGTAGTAACAAGTGATTTTCTGGGGGCATTAGTGAACTGCTACATGCTAAGCCTGTCTAGCTGTTGGGGACATATAAGGTGTGAAAAATATCTGAACTGTTTAATCACATTCAGCCAGACTGCTTGGTGGGGAGCCAGCTCTGTCATGCTGGGTTGACCCTAATTGAGGATATGGTCCATGGACCTACTCTACACCTTGACTTCAAGTATCTCTGTAGTCTAGTGACATACATCCACATCTGGCAGCAAGTCAAAGAGATCTGAGGGAAAAAGAAGTAAAAAACTAAAATAAAAAAAATTTTAAAAAGTACTTATGCAATTAATTCCACTCATCCCTAGGGTGGAATATCACACACATTTAGTCTTATTTGAAAGTTTTCGGAGTCTTACGTATTTGTTCAAGCCAGGCCTCAAAGGAAGTGCAAAGAGAAGAAAAGCACTATTCCAAGGCTTGGTCCATACGTAACGCTTCTTCCAAATCCATCCCAAAACCTGGGATTTACCTTCCCTGCCACCCACACCTACACCCAGCTCTTCCCAAACTCAGGAAAACTGTTTCCAATCGTGCCACTTTTTGTGTCAAGCACAAGTCTTTCTCATTTCATCTTCCTTTAAATAACAAATAAAACACAGTAGCCTTAAACCAATTAAATATACATTTTCAGAAGTTGCATTGTTTTCCTTCTAGAGAAAGAAAAGAAGGAAAATCGCACAAAACATAACAGCCGCACTTCCCAGTGGGTGTCTGGAAGTATTCTGGATGTTGCGCTGACAAAGGGAAATGAGAATTGAATCCAAAGACCAAGAGCAGCAAAGGGACTGAAACATCTGAAACAACTTTCAAACACACATTTGTAACAAATGCCAAGACGTTGGGAAGAATTTGCACATCCAGGAAAACTCGCATTCTCTTGTCAGCATATTGTCTCCCCACGTGGGCTTTGCCAGGGGCAAAGGACCTTCTTCTCAGGCAGCCCATGCAGTTAGCAGCGATGCCAAGCTTGCCCCCTCCTTGTGCAAACCTTCAAACAGCACAGAGACCATTTCAATATGTCAGGTTAAAACACCAGCTACCTGACAATGCAGCTTTTCTCTCTCAACACCAAGACCAAGTTTAAGCACTTTACCAAAAGAGATGTCGCAGTGCATCTAGTTGCATTGAACTAGACACAATCCCATGGTCTTCATGTGCAAGAAGCCAGAACACACTGCAACAGAGACCTTTTACAGTCTTAAAGTCTCTGAACTTTAAAAAATTAGGCTATCACCTGCCGCAGATTCACAACCACCTTTGAGCCACAAACTGTGGGAAAAGAATTTAAGGAGGAGGATAGTAGGTAGATAGGGAAAGAGATTGTGCCTCTCTTCCAAAAAAAACCTGAAAAAACCAAATCCGTTTAGTCTTTATCTCTTTTTGAACACATCACGTAAAGTAGCAGCTCAGATATCACAGCTGGGACACTTGCACTAACTAGTTCCCTTCGAAGCATCCCAACTTGTACATTTCCAATTCAGCATCTTCTAGAGTAAGTAGAAGTAACTACAGTTACTGTGCTTACACACATTAAAGTTTTCGACTTAGATTTAAAAATAGACACCTAGCATCATATTCATGCGTGTGATCAAATGATCTGTTAGTTGATTGATTTATTCATGCTCAGTTGCTTTTCCTAAAGGCTTGAAAGATTGGTCTGAATGGATTTTTTTTCTTGCTAAAAGAGGTGCAGGGAATTCTGAGATGGAGCAGATAAGACAATGGGATAAAAAGTCAAAGGATGAAAGATCCAGATTTTTGGAAGACTGAGAAGCACTAACAAGATGAGGACTGCATATAATACTTTATGAGGGTGTAAAATGATTAAAATAGGCCACACGAACTGTGCCACAAAAAATCTGCTAAGTTAAAATACATACAGAAGAAAACCTAAGGAACGATACAGTTGTGCTACTGTTGCAGATGTTTAGAGACAGCATTTTTAAAAGAAGTTTATTTAATCTCTCCACTGACTTGTCTCCAGGGTTTAGGAGTTTGCTTAGTGCTAGGTCGATGCTTGGTCAGGCTATAACGCTTCATGGTTCTTGACACAGCTCTGAAATAGAAGCTTTTACTCTGGAGACAGCAAACAGCATGGAAGAGAGAAGTAGCAGAAATTCGTAGTTCTGTACCATAGGCATTAATTTCTCTGTAGTGCTCTGTTTTGCAAATAGTTCAAGACTTTGGAGCTTCGGGAGCTGAGTGCCTGGGGGTAAAGAAAGAGACGCACCTATGCAGATTTTAATTCTGAGGCTAATTTGATTTCTAATATTTTAATCTCCTCGTATTTACACCAACCTGAAGATATTTTTGCAGAATGTGTGTTAAAATATAAGTTTAACCTGAAAACAAAATACATCACCTCCCAAAAATTATCCTCTGCTCTCTTACTCCCTAGAGCTGATTATCCCAGGAAAGTTTCAGAAAAATATTATTGGGCTTTTTTGAGTCATATAAGATGATAAAGCACTCTTTCTAGTGCTTTCACCTTTTAAGGTATTTTTTAATTCTGCTTTGTTTGTAGAATTAGGGTGGTGCAACCACAGCAGCCACCATGGCAGAAAGAAGGGACAGAGCATCCCATGCCTTGCGTGGGCATCATTGCTAGCAGCAAAAGGGACACAGAGAGACTTCTGGCATCCATGAAAGAAGCAGAAAAGGAAGAAAATGTAGGCTGCAGTTTGGAAATTCGTCCAATTCTTTGAGCAAGAGGCATAAAAAAATAACACTGAACCATTACTCATGCCAGGAGATCAAGGAAAGGTTTGGGAAATGTGAGAGCGATATGGGCCTGATTGCCAAATGCTACAGAAGGTTTCTCCAGCCTCCTTCTCCATCACCTGAGCGACAGACTAGCAGGGATAGCCAGGACTATTTTTAGCTAACGAGAAAGGGGGAAGCTGATAATGTGTTAATCACAGCACAAATCACGGATGCAAACACCAGTTCCAAGGTGTCACTTATATGACGAATGCAAGCACAGGGGGAAGTGGAAGGAATCCGTAGACTGCTGTGAGGAGCCTCAATAATAAATGAGAGGAATCGGAAGTGCCTGTGAATGCCAGTTTTGAAATATCGGTGTAAAAATTCTATGTAACTACCTTGTTTAATTACAGTAGTACTTGTCACTTGTGCTTCTGGGGTGCTAACTGGGGCACTTCTCTTCCACTTATGCTGCAGCTCATTGCACACCAGTGAGGGACTCATTCTTAGGGCAACTAGAAATACTTTATACATACCTATTTTTTCATGTAACTATTGGTGCCTTTTCAAGCTACCATCAGGCTTTCCATGAACAGCAGCAGGTGAGCCACTAATTTAGTTGGTATCGTGTGTATAAATTACAGGCTAAATAAATGACATCTTCCATTCTTGTATGCTTTTAACAGCCTTACCCAGAGAAAGGGTAAAAAGGAAAAAAGCACCAGATGTGTTCTTCTGTGCAACAGATCTAAGATTGAGCCTAAAGAGACAGGGTTATTAGAAACTGCACCCTTCATCTAGGAATCCAATAGGATTGATTGTACAATCACAATGACTGCCCAGTTACAGTGGGACTATCCATATATAATATCTGAGGGAAAAACTTATCCTTCATACTTCCTGTCTTCAGTGTCCCAGCTTTAATATACCATTAGAATTTGTCAAGCTTCCCCTTCAGCACATTGCATTCCCTATGAGTGAGTGCTTGCTTTGGATTTGCTTAAGGTCTTTGTTCTCCAGAAGGCAAGATACTTTTAAGGTGATCATCATTTTATTTAATAAGTATTAAAAAAGTATTTCCATTTTGGGGTTTTTTTTTGAATCATCATCAGTTTGCAAAGACACCTCCATCTAAAAGTGATCTTTTTCCTGACTTGTAGAAGAACACTCACCTTATCCACACTGGGAAGGAGTAGCTGAAAGAGAATTTCCTCTCTGGACAGAGAAATGTTGCCTCTTTCCAAGTTCCATTTTCTCAGTGGTTGAGTGATTATCAATTATGTAACAGTGACATTTTGTAAAGTGTCATCTGTGGGTGGTAGTGAATTGGAAGTAAGAGAATGTCTTCCACAGAAATGAACTTGTCAAGGCTGGTCATTAGCTGGGTTTGGGGGCCATGGGAAATGCGGCAGTAATGATAACAATACTTTTCACTTTTTTTTTTTGCCCCCCTCTAGAAAACGAATGAGAGAATATTATGTAAAAGCATCAGAACCCATTAATAAGATATTCTAGAGCACAGTAATAAAAAAAATCGGATGTTGTCAATATACCATGAAGTCACTCAGGCAACTGATTTTATACCTTTTTTTGGAATATACAGTGAACAGTTCAATTCCGTACCAGCGTGCCCTGAGTAGCCAGTAGCCTGCAGCTTAGGGTGTCAGAGAACAGACCAAGTTTGAAATTCTTGTTCTAACTCTTACCCAGAAGGGAATAGCACCAGAGTATCTGAAATCTGTGCCCAAGTCACTGGGCTGTTTATTTTTCATGAACATTGGGGACAAGAGGGAAAGATGTAATGTCCACCCTTTTTCCATTCCTTCCCCAGCCCCTTCCTCCATAAATTCATGAAAATATTTTCATCTTTTCATTGGCATGAAGAGCCATTTCAAAAACTTCCACTCCTCACAAACATTTGCCACTCAGCCCTGCAAGTGTCAGACAACTTACGTCTAGAAAATCAGTGCCAGCTTTAAAACACTGGAATAACTTACAACCACTATGGTTGATGTTTTTCTGAAAGACGTGCTCCAACATAACCACAACTCCTTGATTGTTACCAGTAGCATACTAGACTAATGATGAGTATAATTATTACAGTGACACCTGATGTCTTGTGTCATGTGGAAATTCAGATTAGCTGATCACCTGTCCCGGAGAAAGACCTAGCAGATGTCATGTTCATGACTGTAAGAGCAGAATTATTTCCTGTTGTATGAAGCAATTACATGGATTTAGTTCAACCATGTGATCCTGGTATACACAAAACATCTACTGCATGAACCTGTTGCTGGAATGAATCAGGCTTTCAGGAGGTAAAGCACCTTCAGATAATACTCTCATAGCACAGCACACAAAATACGTCTTGCAATAAGCTCTTACGTTTCAGTTCTGCATCTATTCAAATGACTCCACCAAAAACTCTAACAGTTCCATGGGGCCAAAATTTAATTCTTCTGCAGTTAAAACTCCCTTTATCTTTGCAAGATATGGAGCATTCAATAAGGAAGAAAACAAAAAATCTCACACTGTGATGCCAAATTGAGCCCTGGATTCACAAAAAAAAACAAACAAAAACACCCAGTCTGTTTTGTCATTAAGTAACGAGCTGCTGTTGCTCCATTGTAGCCAAGGTTGACACTTTAGCATTTCCCACAACAGTCTCTCTATTCCCATTATTTTATCTGTTGTAATTCCTCTGCCATTTCTGTTTTGTGTCGTCCTGGCTCTCTACAATATCACAGCTACCTACAATTCATTATACTCAAGAAATCTTTCCCTAGGAAGATTTTACTTAAGAAATCCCTACATGGTACTTTATGCACCTTGATAAGGTCTATTCACATATCCGACACCAGAGATTGCTCTTCAGTTAGAATCTATTATTGTCACTTTATAAGCCTCTCCCGTTCAACAGCTCAGAACACTCTAAAATGAATTCCCCTGCTACATAAGGAAGTATTATGGGTTTTCCTCCATCTGTGCAAAGAGGGTATCTTCACCGTAGCCCTGCTCATCCAATGAGCTCCATTTGAATAGGAGCCTCTGTTAGAGTCAGAAAGGCACATAAGAGGTGTTTGTTCAGAGGATTACCCAGAAAGCACCTATTCCAGGATCAAGGCCAGTGTCTTTTTCAAAAACTTTCCCATGGTGATATATCAAATCAGAGGCAGGATAAGGAACAGAACTAGCATCTCCTGACCCCTGCTGCTGGGCTCTAAACGCAGGAGACTACCTTTCCTCTTTTGCAGCAATTCATCGCTTCTGCAACGCGATGCCTGTGTAAGGCTGGTGTTACATAACAAGCTCGCCTAATAAAGTTACTTTGTCATTGTGGAAGACTTATAGAAGATTTTCACTTTGGGGTCCTATTTAAAAATAGTATAAATGATCTTGCCCCCAGCTCTCTCCATTATCTAATAAATAAGCTTGGCAATCATGGTAGAATTGCTGAAGAGAAATAAAGAATGCATTCCTTAAGCTGATTACATTTCTGGGAAAGTATGTGTGCCAGGCAATTAAAGAACTTGAGCGTTCAGTTTATACAACATTGGCTCATCTCTATCATCTTTGTCAAAGACATCTACAATTTAAAGCTTACCACAGGTTACCCAGCTGGTTCAATTTGTTTTGTCTTTTATTTAAAAAAAATAAAAACAAAGAAAAAATGCCACCTCTGAACTTTTACACTCCTGTGTGTTTTAGCTGTGAGTCCTAAATGGAATCTCCCATGAATAATTTAAGTTCCTCAGTTTCTTATTTTAGCTTCAAAAGTGTAGTGATACGTGACTACAGGAAGCCTAGCCAAGATCCTATGGAGCTCTAAGTCAACCTGAAAATGAAATTAGAGATAGATATTTCTATGAGAGCAATTAATGAAATTATTGTTATACAGCTCATTGAAACAATCTTTTAAACTCTACTGCTTTATCTAAAACCAGGAGGAAAAAAAGGGAAAAAAAATAGTCAGTGTCAACCTATAATGAAGTAGATATAACTATTCAGAAGGCTATAGCAAATTTTGGAATGCTACTTATTTGGAAGAGTTCCAACATCAGCAATGGTGAAAGGTTATAAAAGGTGATGACTATATTTGTATTACGTAGCAATGATTTTTTTCAAGAATGGTATCAAGAGACAAACAACAGGTTTTTTTCCTTATTACATCACTCTCCAGATTGTACCAGTTTAGCAAGTTTAGTCTGAGGAGGAAATGATTCAGATTTCATCACTGCAGCCTAATTCAGCTTTTGTTACTTGTTTGAAAGAAGAAGAAAAAGCATTCATGCAATTTCTAACCACATCAATTGAGGTAAAAGGTGACTAATAGAAGGTCTTGAACCTGTTGCTGTTTATGACTGAAGGAAATTTTGCCTCAGTTTTACTGGTGGAAGAATAAATCCCTATACAATCTGGGTTTCATATAAATTTTGAACTTACATGGGACCTCCCGCTCCAGTAGAATACAAAAATATTTTAAGTGATACTTTCTAGCTTAAGAAAATAAACAGGGTTTTAGGCAATAAATACAACCTATCCAGCACCAAAACAGAGATAAGCCTTCCTCAAGCAAGCATTGTGATTCACCATGGTTGGTGGCAGAAGAAAATTAATTTTTGTTCTGCAGAAACTCCTCTGTAAGATTTAGCTGCAAAGCCGAAAAATTGCAGAGCAATCCATGTGTAAACACTGCTGCCCACCTTCCCCACCTCACCATTTGATTTAAAAAGAGTACTCACCACATTTGCGTCAGTTAGGAAATGCTGCTACTTCCCTCCTTCCCAACACACGTTGCAGACCACTAGGATGGTTAAGTAACACAGGAGCCAAATCAAACTTGTAGCACCTTTCTTCCACTGCTTAGCTGTGATGAAGCGAGACCTCAAAACCAATTTTTGCTTTCTCTCTCCTAACTGACTTTGGAGCCAAGAAAATAATATTTGTGTCTTTTGAAACATGTATTAAAGCATTTTTCACAGTACCTGAAAAGATTTTATTCCCTTTACTTTTAAGGTAGAATATTAGCTTAACTAGTCCCTTTAAATGATAAGGTTTTTCTCCATTTTTGCATCACTATGTCACTCTCCCTTTTTTCTCTTTATACACTGAAGGCAATTCAAGAGGGTTCTGTTCTTGTTCGGCTATCATCACTTTATGACGAAAAGTTCTGCATTTGCTGTAAGACTGAGTGAACAACTGCTTAGATTCATTAAAATGTGCTGTTTTAAAAAAAACACATATATAATGTCAAGAAACTGCTTTCATAAACTAGATCCTCTTGCAGCTTTACGTACTGTGTACGGCAGCAGATAAAATATCATTTAACTATGTTGGACTAACTGTGTTTGATTTTGTAGCTTTCCTTTACCTAGTAGGTGCCCAGTAAATAAGAAAGCAAGTTTATATGCAAAGGTCCAGGTTACCTTTTTGTCCATATAAAATCCACAAAGCTTCTTGCCCCTTCAAAACCCTGCATCTTATTAAACTTAGTAGAAGACCATCAAGCCCAGCTTTGCTTCACAACATCTCTGGCCATGCCTGGTTTTCACTTACTTTAACACAACCTCACATACCATTGATTTTACATAACATATTGCCACATCTCTTTTCCCCCTTAATTCCATTATAATTTGCATCCCACCCTCTATTGTAATTCTTTGCTTTACCAGCACCTTTAGCAGATGTCTCTGATTTGTGAGTTCCTCATTTCCCGTCAGTTTCTCTAGATTAATTATTACTCTGAAATACTTTTTTTTGCATGCCCTGAAGTATGGGTCCGTTGTGATTGATGCATCACTCATCTTTCCTGCACTCTCCTCCCTTCCTCAAGATGTCTACAAATGCCTAAGCAAGCTTAACCCTCTCTGCTCCAACCCACCCATTTAGCTACTCTTTGGAGAACCTGAGACTACCTTGACCTCCCTGCACCACATAACAATGGAGAACATCCAGAGAAAGCTATCAGAGAGACCTTCTGTTGAAGCATTCAGAAGTCCCCAAAAATCTCTCATCACCAGGGCCAAGATACACCATGAGCAAATTTTTCTTCTCATCTCTTATCAATTACTTCTTACCCAACTAAGCATCATCAAGCAGTTTTGAGGTCATCCCATACCCAACTGTAACTACATAGTTGATGATCGAATTTCCCATTCCTTTGTAATTACAATCTTGATGCTGACTTTCATATCACGTAACAATTCTTCTAACCAGATGAGTCCCTTCACCTTACAGCCACCCAGGATCAAGGAAATAAGCAGTGAAGTAGGCCTCCACAACCATGTTTCCTTTTACTGAGACTCAGATTACTAGAAAAGCTCTAATGAGCAACTGCATGGATGGCCGTGTAGGACACTGAAACAGTATCATGTGGCAAGCCTACCAAAATAATGGCTAAAAAGGTTACAATTGCTCTTTGTGGATGGATCACAGGGATAAGCACTGCAGAGAAAGAAGTATTATTTCATCCAATGAAAAAGCTGGTACGTGACAACTGGGTGTGAGATTTTCATGAATTAATGTAAGCCGGGAGCTGAAGCAAGGTCTCTATCCACCAGGTGTGACAGTCCATCAGATCAAGGTATGAGGAAAGGAAAATGGACCTTCAGTGTTTTACAAAACATGCCTCACTGAATGCCCACCCAACACTTTATTGATCACCTAACCAGTACACAGAATACGTTTTCTCCCTATTAATCTTTCTAGAATGCTTATATCCTCTGACATAGATACTGCTCCTTTCTTTGCACTTGAGTGCATCAACTGGCTAAGAGTTTAATTCATCCTCATGAATTTATTATGTTAATTAATTTATTATGTTAATTAATGACGATCATTATATTTGACCCCCTCTAGCAAGCGTAGTTCAGATCACTTCATTCAAGTACCTGATCCTCCAAAGTCAACCAGGGAACTCCAGTGCAAGAAGCAAGTTTGAGGTCAATGTTTTCCAATAGGCAAGAAAAAAATGTCTAGACTGTAAAGCCAATAAGACAATTAAAGCACTTAAGTAAAGCACTTATTTCAATGCTTTTCTTTTTTGAAGCTGCAACTACTGGATCCCATGTAAAGATATCTGTGTTTTGTTTGGTTGTGTTTTTTAAAGAGAAACAAAGCTTTTCTTCCTTTAAAAGGTCAGGCTAAGATCAAGATTAATAGACCACAGACCATATGTCAAAGATTTCAGGATACTTTTGAAGTGGAATTAAATCATATTTCTTAGGTTAACTGTAGCGCATCACAAAAACTGAAGTCATCTCAGACATCAGAGATCTGCAGCCTATTGAGCTCTTGTTATTAAATATTTTTTTCTATTTCAGCTGTCTAGTGCCTAAAGGCTAAATGCACAGAGTAGTTATAACTTGTTGGGAGAAGAAGGGGCAAACCTGGTCTTCTCTCGAGTTGGATTAACGAACTCATTATATATTACATATTTATGGGCATCATCTACGGACAGACACATCAATCTAAAAGATGGCCAGTATAAAACTCTCTAAAATTTGAAGGAAACATACAGGAGTCAAAAAAAACAGTTTGAATATTTTTTCAGATTTTGAATATTTACATTACCTATATTTGCACAGAAATTATTGTCAGCTTTTCCTTTACACATATCTGTTCTTCACAGATACTCCCCCCGAAAGCTATCATAAGACCAGGATAGCACATGAAAAAAAATCAGAGCCTTCCTCCAATAAAAAATAATTACAGTTGTAATATTTGGCTTTCTAATGTAATTAAAAGCCAGTTTAACGCTGGATACTTTCATTTCCTTTGTTGCCTTTTTACATTGCAATCTGAATCTCACATAGTTAATTTGAAAGGGACAATTAGAGTCTAACTAGCTTGCAATAATTTTTCTTTTATAGACTGCAAGTGCAAATCTAACTGTTAAACTGATAATTGGGGATAGCAACGGATCACTTGTCCTAGGCAGTATTCAGCAAGTTTAATTTTATGCATCTAGGTGAAGAGTTGCCCAACAGTCAAACATAAAAAAAGGTAGAAAACAGGAAATTGTGTAAAAAAGGACTGTATAGTTCCTGCTCTGTTAGCTCAGTAAGGAACACGGTAAAACAAAGTGAATGTGTTTTCATTCAAACAGCCTTTAAATGATGCCCCACTAGAAGCATTACATAACCAGTCACAAAGTTTTTGGCTTTAGATCTCACTTAAAGTGTCTCATCAAAATTGCATCTTCAAGGAAAGAAGATCACGACTTATTAAATATAAATATATGATGTTAAAAACTGCTTTTAGTGTGGTTATGTAATATTTATTGTTCTGTGGCTAAGGTCATATAAAGATCACATGTGACAGGTGATGTAGTTTTATTACTCTCTTTATGTTAAATGCCTTTCTACTAAGCCAGTTTAAATGTTCTTGTCTCCTTGTTCTGGAAAGTATTTAAATCATGAAGTTCATAGGAACTGTTACACTCCAAATAATTCAGAAGCCAAACCAGAAATATTTCAGAAGTTACCTTTTGGAGGCACCAGACTTTGAGTTCAGGTGGCAGAATTACATTCTTGATTCATGTGCCAGACCATTGCGAAACTACTACGTTTACCCAGTTCTAACAGGTCCTGGCATGATTTACACACTTAGGCTGGGACCACCAAAACTACTATTTCCAAGGCTATACTTATCCACATTGGAAAGCCACTGCCCTGTCCGGTGCGATTGCCAGAACATTGCTCAAGAGAGACCAGGGCAGCACAGTAGGTTGGTACAGGGTAGAACTTCTCCTCACCTACTCCTGGCTCTACCTGGCCATGCATGACCCTCTGTTTCAAAGCCATGACATTCTTCAGTGAGTTTAATTACCCTAGTTGACACTCAAGGAGAGTGCTGCTCATTCACAGAGCAGGTAGGACAGAAACATGCTGTGAAAGCGCAAGAAACTTCCCACCCCTGCTCCACTAATGAGCTTCAACCCTGACCTAAAAGCGACACCAAATGTTGAACTCCAGGTCTGTACAGCCACAGCCTGTCTTGGGCTGCGAAGGAAAACAACCATTTGTGACAGTGATTTATAATTACCATTTCTAACCATTGCAGTAAGGACTCTCTAGGCTAACAAAAAAATACAGGATTCATTCCTTGCCAGGAGTATTTTTTTGAATCACTAGAGAACAAGTACCAGCATTTACAAAAGAGAGGACACCTTTGTTCATATCTGACCAAGGGTTTTCTGTTTTCAGGGAAGAAAAGCCACTCCTTTGGTAACACCTTCGCGTAGCCAGTACAAGTGACTGTGCACCTATGTTTGCAAAATGTTGCCTCTGTTTTGATAAAATAAACATGGTCCAGAGTACTTTTATGGATTCTAAATGAGGAGAGGAACAGATCTTCCTTCCTTTGAAGTTGTGGCTAAATTCCAAGTTACTTCAAAAGGGAAGAAGTTTGGGTACTTGCTCAGGGTTAACAAAGGTGTAACAGTGGAATTTGGTTTAAGGTATAGGAAAACATTCCCATTAATTAGCGAGATAAGAATAAGCCATGTTCAACCTCAAACCACTCCACTGCTTTTGAAAGAAGACAAAGTTAGACTAACCCCACTGATGTATTTGCTAGCAATAGAGGAGTTTTGCGGCCCTACATCAAAGTTTGGGGCTGTAATTCAATGAGGTCAAAGCTTTTTCTACTAAGATAGACTAATGCAGCTTTTTGTACTCTTTCATAAGTGCTCAAGGTACCAGTTATTTCTACACATCAATAATTATAGCATTGTACAGTATCACACGCTGAAAACTCAGTCAAAAAATGTAAATGGACTGTAAGTGTCAATGCAAATTCTCCCATTCTGAGAATGTGCAATATGCAAGCATGGATTATTTATTAATTTTTGTCATCACTGATTGATATCTTGATTAATTGCCAGAAGGCATTGGACCAGGTGTTAACTATGTGCAGATTGGATGCAGTGTTCTGTGAACTTCACGCTGTATTAAAGGCACAGACATGCCCAGTTGGAGCAATAAGCCTTTGTTTGCTTTGGCAGGGCTTGTAGCTCCCCGGGGCCAATGCCATAAAGAGGTTTCTGTTAGAAGCCGCAGTGCTCATTGTAGAAAAATTGCCCCTCAAAAAATTAGCATGGTACAATGAAGGATGCATAATGTTACGCAAATGACAGCTGCTTAGCTGAAACAATAGCTAGGAGATGGCATTTGCCAGGGTGCACATCTCATGTAAATTAACTTACTAACTGTTTCAGGAAAAATAAAAGAAGTGAAGCCTGAACCTGTACGGCCACTTCACGGATCCATCCTGGGGGCACAGAAGAACTGCAGACTCCCACTGATATCAAAGAAAGTTGGACCAGGCCCTCAGCCTCTGCCCCTCGGATGCTGCCAGGAGCCAAGCAGGCATGGCCTGCCAGCAGCAAAGTTCGCCTTGTCAGGGCAGAACAAAGCCCTGGAATCTGCTTTACAGGTGGAAATCCAGAGTCATTTCCCCCAAAGCAGCAAATCTGCAGCTGCTGAGCCAGCACTGAAGGGAGACCATTGGAGCCCCCATCCACAGCAAAGAGCAGAGCCCACGGTGGAGGCGTGCGTGGGCTTTGTCCTGCACCACGATCTGCTTTGCCCACCTTAGGGAACCCAAGCTCCCCTACGGTTACAGCTCTAATCTCTAACCACACTCACTCAGGGGATGGGTGGAATTTCCCCTGATTTACAGCCATGGCGGAAAGTGCCCAGAGGAGCCAAAAGGCTGCAAAGGGGATCAGAATCAGTGCCTGGGCCTTTGTGTCCTCTGCGCAGCAGAAGGGACATTGTCCTTGTTCAACCGATTAGAAATACTAATCATTGACATCAAAATCTAGCCTTGGAGTGCAGGCTGAACCAGAAAAGGCTATGCAGCACAAAAAAAGAAACAGCATTAGGAAGAAAAAAAAAAAAAAAGAAGGAGTTGCAATCTGCTCCGGGTTGAGTTGCATCAGTTTTTGCATCTTCAAATCTAGAAATGCCTTGGCTTATTTTGAGCATCCTGGTGGAAAATAAATTCACAAGATTGTATGGCATAATATGAGGGAACAGAAACAAAGTCATGTGCTCAATTTAACACTAAAGCATAATTTTATTTATTTTTAATAGATTTGGGGAGGGCTGTCAGCCAGATGTGTCAACAGAAATAAGCAAGAATCAGCCCCAGAATACAGGGCCGTAAAAGAAAACGTGCTGAAAGCCGGGAGTAAAGCAACCAATCATTTGTCATTTCGAAAGGAGGAGAACAATCACTTCATATACGGGAGCTGGAGGGGGGAAGGAGGAGAGCATGGAGCTCTGGTTAGATTTACATAGGAGTTTCCCTTCATAGTGCAAGGATTAACACAGCCTCTACTGAAAAGGCGGGAGAGCTCTAAAAGCAAACAAGGTAGTGTTTAGGATTTCCCCCCCCCCCC
>Ga0065711_1035353_pt1 | contig 22432 bp, 12 predicted proteins | sample Hoacrofraction12_FD_59098 | JGI IMG/M metagenome (GOLD analysis project Ga0065711, IMG submission 59098) | Hoatzin crop microbial communities from Cojedes, Venezuela - Epithelial fraction 12 v2 (version 2) | ecosystem: Host-associated > Birds > Digestive system > Esophagus > Crop | place... | reverse complement strand
AAAGAAAAAAAAAAAAAAAAAAAAAATCCCTGTAATCAATGTCTGCAGAAATGTTCGCTTGTCCCAAGTGCCTGGCAATGTTCTGTTAAAAAATCATACAATTAGGAGCCTAGAAGATGTAGGAATATGCATTTGGAGCTTTTCCACAATTTTTATGGTATATCCAGCTGTCTGTACATGTTATTAGCAGGTTTTTTTCAGCGCATGCTATTAACCCAGTTGACTTCTTTCTGGTATCCGTTCTATAAATCTGCACTTAGCAATACAGCAGAATAATTTGCTGTATGGTGCTCCTGTGATAAGAGGATTTTTTTTATCATCACTACGGACGGTAATAATTCCTAGAGTGATACAGAGATATTGATCCACTGATCTAAAAAAAAGCATTTACAAAGGTAGAGGAGCATCGCTATCCTTATTTTCAGGAACGGGATAACGGAGAGATGACGAGAGACCAACTCACCTATGGTCAATACAGCACCTCAGTGGCAAAGCTACAAATCAAACCTGGGTATTTTTGGCTATTTTTGCACACTCCAGCTATCGCTGCGTGGCTGGCTGTGTCGGCAGCTGTGGTCACGTAGACATTACACAGTGCTAGGAGTCAGGAGGTCTGAAAGTTTCCTTAAGCCGTTTACAATAAGTGATTTAAAATCTTAATCATCTGAGGCAGTTCGCTTCTGCTTTTTCATGATAATGAAGCTTAGCACATGATATCACAATCATGAATTTTTGTAAAGCATACTTAGCTCTTCAGAAAAAGTGCTGGATTAAACAACCCTGAGGGCTGAATCCTTCTCTTTGAATAATGAATATAGTACAGGCAGTGTCAAGCTGCTTTAGATAGTCCCACGAACCCCGCTAAAGCGAAGGCCAGCCTCCCTGTCTGCTGAGTCCCTGGTTTCTTTATCTCTACAGCCAACAGGGTGTTTTTATTTTTTAATACTTTTCACAGCTAGGAATTACACTCTGCCAGCTAACTAATTTCACAGGGACTATCCCAGAGCCTTCGGAAGGCAATGCCTTTTGGTTGCTGCCTATTTCTTGCAGCTGGCCGGAATATAACAAGTTACAGATATAAACAACAATTATTTCTCAGATGCAGGAGCGAATAACAGCAGGGAAAATAGAAGTCTCATGGAAAAAAAATCTCAGCTTCTTTAAAGTATACTGCTCCACCACTGGAGCTTTGTATCATTACTTTAGTCGTGTTTTACAGATGAGTTTGAAACAGCTGACAATAGGAATTTGGAGTAGAAATGCTGATGGTCCATTATCAGGAATGACAGCTATGAGTGCGACTTTAATAAAGTTCTGTCAGCTCTTGGCAAGAAACTACAACAGAAACAACAGGCTCAGTCTCCCTCCTTCTCTCTCTTCACCTTAACACATATCACACTCATCAGAAAGTGTTACATTCTCCCTCGATGCCACAGGACGGGCCTTCTCCTTGCTACTGGAGCCATGCGGTACGCTAAACCCCGCATCCCGCCTCGCGCTGACAGCAGACCATCACCGCACCAGCGGCGAGGCGGCTGTCATGGTGTAGACGTGGCCTAAAAGTCAACTGAAAGCTTTTCACTTTTTACTACGAAACAATAAGCAGCACAAACCAGAACTGTTCTGCAGAGCAGAGTAACCTGGACCTATTCCTTGCGACTGTCTGCTGGTAACAAAGATTATTCGCCTGAAGCCTTTAACAAAGCTCAAAAGTTGGCATAAATACCATCGAATACACTTCTCAGGTTCTTTCCTTCTGAGATACCACGATGTGCACTTGCTATGCAATCAAAAAGAGATGCCAAACAGAGTACATTGGACCATATTTCCACCCCACTGCTGTGAGCACTGCGAGTTCCCGAAGGCTCTGGCACAGTGAGGACAGTGTTTTCCTAAGACAGCGACTGCCTTTCGTTCACCTCTCTGTGTCTGGGAGGGAAGCGCATCCGGATGGGTGCTGGGAAAACAAATACTGCTTATGGCAAAGGGAACCCGAATCTTGGAAATGGTAACATGAATTAAAATTCCAGTATGGGAACTCATAATGAAGACTTAAGTGTATAAATTCTCCCTCATGCTTTAGCGAAGCAGTTTTTCACCCCGTCCTTTTTCAGCTGAGCTCCCTTCACTGCAAATCTCCCTTAGCACTTTTCATTTTGACTGCAATACCAACCATTTTCCCAACACTTTCCCTTCTCTCATGGAGTGGTGGTTTTGTGAAGCTGATAAACATCTGCCTGGAAACCTGGTTGGCACAGCTGAACTCATTTTCAAGTGTGAACATGGGTGTGGAGAAAGCAATTCAAGTTTAACAAGGCATGATGCATGAGGGCATGATAGAGTATCAGCTGTGATTGTGAGCGAAATAAACCCGAGTGGCAGAGAGGACACAGCTCTGCTGCGGCTCCTGGTGTGTGACCTACCTGGACTGAGATCTTCAGCCTCCAGCATGAGAGAGCAGCACGGTAACTCTACGGCTCTGCCGGCCGGCAGCCGACGCTGCCCTGCCTGACATGTTGGTGACATGGCTTAAAAAATCTCAGCTTCTGATTATCGTAAGATTGCTATTTATGGCAGAACAAAACTGCCCCAATGCCCTTACTTACCCTGTTGGATTTCATAGATAGCTTTTCTATGCTCATACTAAGCCTGATGTCTGTTGAATAAAAGCAAGTATGCAGCGGGATTTCCATGGATCCCAGGAAAGATCCATTTCTTTGTTGGGTGACTCGGAAGAGTCAATTCAATCTTTTCGGGGCTCAAAACATCTGATGCCCAGATCTCCGGCAGTTACTTAGCTCCCTTCCCACTTGTGTCTTCCATCACCCCTTCCCTGTGCTACTTACAAAACGAAACCAGTGAAAATCAGAAATACTTGTTTTGCCTCAGTGTTGGGTCTAGACAGGTAATGACAGCTCTCGACTCCATCTGCTAACATTCATTACCAAGCGACAGGAACCGGCCTCAGACCTTCCCCCAGTCTTCCCCACGGCAAAAGCCGTGATCCTGAGGCTCTCCTTGCCTGAAGTGACTGCTGCCCCGTAAGTTTTGGGATCCCAGACTAAGTATGCATAAGTGTAAGTGTGTAATTTTCTTGGGGCTCCCTATTTATTGTCAGAGTGTCTTTTCAACAAGTCCTTATTATTCAGCAGCAGTATAGTGAGTGCTTCCAAGCTGCGCCATGAAATGTAGGATTACCTGCAACTTCCCCTGCTGAAATTTATAGGCATTTTAAAGAAGCTGGGCTGCACACAACACAAAAAACCCCATGCACAAATTGTTGCACAAAATACTGCGGGTCCTATAGCCTACTGGAAACAAGCAGATCTAAAAGTAAAGAAAAACATCTACAGCTGTACCTATATCTATATGCAAAAAGGGTACTATTATTTTTCCTGTGCCTTTTGAAAATGTAATAAAATGCATAAACTGTGCTTTCTATGTATTTTTTTTTCTATAGAAACAGCAGTGATGTTTTCACAGCTTCACACTTCAAATCACTTGACCCCCCGTGCTGTCAAATGGCCATGGTTAGCACCGCAGCATCCTTCCCCAGGGACAGAAGGGACGATCACTATTCTCTCTTCCAGTCAGCGCTGCCTGGCACTGACTTTTTGAGAAGGGTCACGCTCTGAGAATAATTACAGGTCCATATACCATAGAGTTAATACGCAGCCTTGGTCATCAATATACATTTAGTTTTCTTTTCAACCTGTTTGCAGAGGGCCTCTCCCCAAAAAGCACTTTTGCACTCAGAAGGGATCACCGGCTGTCGAAGTCTGTGCTGCACTTCATTTCCACAGTTTGGGTCAGCCGCTCGACCGCTCTTGGCAGTGCTGCTTAACACCTCCGCCCTGGTTTTTGGGTCATGATAGAGGCACAAGATTTAAAAGCTCTTTTTAGAAAGTTTTGTCCAGGCAAAGCTCTCAGGCTCAAGCTAACCTCTTGTTTCTGAGTTACAGCAGGCCTATGTTTTGCATACAGTTACAGAAAACACAGGAATGGAGGAGATAATGCTACAAAGTGGGCCAGTTCCCATAACCCTGTATGCCTTCAAACAGTCATTTACAGTCCTTTTTTTTTTTTTTTCCTGGCCTTATGCTACAAAGCAGAAAGGGGTCAGGGAAGGATCTTTGATTTTGTGAGAGCAGCAAACTAAGGGTGTTTTCTCAGGGTGCAAAGGAACCTTTCCAGCTGACAAACAGGGCGATAACACCAGTTAATATGTTGGCACCGAGACCTTGCTGGCACTGGAAATAAAAGGTGATAATTTCAGTCACTGTGCAAAGTTCACGTGGATACCTTCATCACGTGGGACGTATTACAGCATAACCTCTAGCTGCAGACAGCAGCTATGCCTACCCTGGCTGTGACACGTAGCTCCCAATTAGCACTTAAGGAAAGAGACTTTGCAGGCTGCACACTCACCTCTGCTCAGCCCATCCGGTCCCCGAAGGATTCGGCATTCTTCTATCTGGCCAAACGGAGAAAACATCACCCTGATATCATTCTCATTACACTTCTTCGAAACCATTCCTATGAACAATTTTCTGTCTTCCACAGCTAGAAGATAAAAATAATGAATGAGCAAAGGCCATTTCATCTTTTTCCTGTGATCAATGCTTCATTACCACATCAAACCAAGCTCCAGTCATGTGAGTCTGGCTCTGTAACTGAAGACAAGTCCTAAGGCAAACACTTTATACTTACAACCTCCCTTCCCCCCTTCCTCCCCCACCCCAAATCTCTCCTTTTTCTTCCCCTCTCTCCTTTTTCTAGTGGTGCTTGCTGTTTATATGACATATTAATTGGCTGCCTTAGTCATCCTGCATATGCCTCCCCATCACGGCTTCTAAGAGAAAAGCATCCTCTGTTAGCGAGACTTTTAAAGATATATTTGCATAGATTTTAATCCAGATAAATTCCCTCACCTCCCTCACATATGAAAGAAATCATGGCAGGGTTGAGGGTGAAGAAGAAATTGCACACGTAATGACACGAGCTAATGAAAAATATTCCTGAGAAATGTTTTGAGAGAGCAGCTCCTATCTGAGCTTTCAATTTCAGCCAGCTTAATGCACGGCACTCGAAAGGCAGATGTGTAACAACCGCTCTGGAAAAAGGACGCATTAGATTTTCCTGCTTTTTTTCAGACTGACACAGCCCTCTCCCCTCCAAGCGGACACCAGGCACATTCTAGGGCACCACTTTAACAAGGGAGCGCATAATGCTTTCCCGGCGCCAAACCCTTTAATTTGTAACGATGCTGAGTTTGCAAAAAAAACCATGAAAAAGGGGCTTTGCCTGCATTACTGGTAGAATATTTCCCACCTGCATTGTCACCAAAATCAGCAAAAGCTGGATTGCTGCGGCAGGACGCACACAGTCCTGGCAATCAAACTCCAATTTACAGGACTAAAGATCTGGACTCTTGTCAAAAATGAAACAGGTCATCAAACTTAATTCACCCTGGAAAGATTTAAAAATTTTAACGTGTTCTCCCATCTATATTAAAGCAAAAATCTAAGTGCTTATTATCCAGTATGTACAGCAGTGCTTTCTTCTTTCTCTTGAAATGGGATGTAAATCCAATTCCCTGCTAATGAGCAGACTGCCAGAGTTTGCAGGGAAGCAAAGAGAGGAGCAAAGCTTTACTCCAGAGACTTCTGCAGTGCACTTACTTATTTCTATTATTGTGCAAATTATTTTTGTAACGAAGTATTCTCGTTTCTGGGCTTACAAATAAACCCCAAACAAATCTCCCCTTGCTCCCCACCTCTCTCTCCTGTACTAGTAAGAGTTTGTCAAATGGAATAAATTGCAGCTGAGGAAGAAGAAGCTGCGTCTATTTTCACAGGATCTTATTTGTTATACTTCAATACTTCTAAGTGCATTTAATAATTTCAACAATAAAAAGAAGAGGTTCATGTTTATTGATCATGAGAATTGTTTGAAGTAATCTTTTTCCTTCGAATCGCTGACTTTCAGAAGTGTTTGTAGCTTTTATGCAAGCAAGCACCAAGACCACGCATTTTTCAGAATCCAAAGCAGAGACCAGCCCCTACAACCGCAGCTTCTCACTCTACAAGCTTGCAAGAAAACTGGCGTGAATTTAACACCCAGGAGAAGAAGTTTTCCTCTGCAGAGATTCCTCAAGACTCAACATTTTCACTGACACCTTCTACTGACGCTCCCCAGGCAGGTCACCCCTCCAGAAAGGGTTAACAAATGGTGAATGCACATGTGGGACTGCGATTAAGACCTGCAAGTTGGGATTTTTATTTATTTATTTATGTCTTACCATGAAGCTCGACATCCGATTCATAATGTAGGATTGGCCTTGATGCTGCTAATAATTATTTGAAGGACGGTGAAATTAAATTGCCTTGCTCACAGCCACAAGGAGAGCCTGGGTACTCACCTTTGCTAGTGACAGGAGGACTGTAACTCGGCTGCTCAGCGTTCCTACACTGCCTTGGCTGATCTCTTTGAGTGGAACCCCGGGCAGCCTGTCCCCTTGTCACCAGCCACAGGCTGCGGCCAGGGTGCAGGGAAGGGAGTGAGGCCAGGGACCCAGCTGGGCTGCCAGGTACGGACCTCTCCGTGCCACAAACCGAGGTCAGGCTGGGGGAGGCCTTGGTGCCGAGCACAGGTCCAAGCACTGCCTTCTGCTCTGTGCTATGAACCTCTGAACATCTGCCTGCGTGGCAGGTAGTGCCAGCCAGCTTAAATTTGCGTTGACTTTAGGTTTGAAATACAGTGCAGGTCTACCCTAAGGGTGACTAGATCCCAACCCTCTCTTAAAGACAGCCGCTGGCTGAGTTGGACAAATGCTTGCCACCCACCCCCCAAAGGAGGTCCCTTGGGTCCTGCTTAGGTGCAAGGACAAAGACTCAAACCAAAGAGGTTCACATGGACATTCAAAAGAAATGAGATGCAAAAGGGAAGGCTTTGTTTTAATTTTCCAAGAGTAGCAGATGACGAACTCCCCACCGGCCTCCTTCAGATTCACTAGTAAACCTATAAATATGCCATTTAACTAACATGATTTGCAGGTTTACAGCTTGAGGGTGATTTTATAGTAAATTAAACATCCAGCTCCCGTGTACTGTACATCTTAAAAATGCAGATTTCATGAAGAATGCTCAGAGTACAGAAAACATATTGATATGATGGCGTGCTCTGCATTCCGCGCTGTTAGTCAGCGCTGAGCAGTCCTCAAGCCTAAGAAAATTGCTATTCTCTTTTTGGCTAGGGGCCCAGCATAAAAAAACATTTAAAGGGACAACTGTTAGGATCAAAACAACATGTTTTCACTCCATCTGATAGAACATCTGATATTATTAGGCTGAAAAGAGTTTTTCGCTGGATATTCTCATGCAGAGGAAGGAATGCTTTCTCTCCTCTGTAAGACTGGCTATCTGGCTTTGTTTCTGCATTTTTGGTCAGCCACATCTCTCCTTTCTTTCTAAAACGAATCCTTACCTGCCATGCAGGCATGGTTTGAGAATCAAGTAGACAACAGACTGCAAGAAGTACGGGTCAAATGTACTTTGAGGTTAGCAAACCTCCCCTTTGCTCAGCCAAGGCTGTCGATTTGCCTCTGTGTGTTGGGTTGCTCCCACGGACTGTAAAATGAGGAGCCCAACGTGAAACACACACGACCCAACAAAGTGTGGAGACCAGGACAGGCCCTGCCTGCTGCTGTTTGGAGAAAGGATGGCAGTTAGATGAGTCCAGATCTCGTCTGACTTTAGTCATCTACAGTTTAGATGTCGAGTCTTAGTCTCAGCTAAAATGTTCTCGACTGGCTGTTGTCAATGCCAAGAGATCAGCTCCTCCAAAGAGCAGCTGGTCTCGCCTCCCCCAGCAAGACGGGATGGCCTGTTTTACGGGAGCCTCTCCCCCGCTACTGATGATAGATAGGGCTGTTATCTCCTAGCCAACTCCCCAAACTTGCTCATCACTATAACACAAGGATGTCCTGAGCTCCAGCTGCAGGGACAGGAGGAATAAGTGAGCTCTGAGGGACTGAACAAAGCTTGGGAGCTGAGAGTGCTCTGGGCAATGAGAACAGGCAAAGGAGAAGGCTGGGGGAAAGATAACAGGGCACAAGGGTCAGCACTTGTGTGCACATCTCATAAGCATTTCACTGCTGCTCGATAATTCTCTCTCCCACACTAGGGGTAGGCTTCAATAATTCAAAATCCAGAAAATTAATGAAATGTTTTTAGCGAGCATTTGGTATCATTATTTCTGAACCTTGCTTGTAGGCTTAGCTGTACCTTCTGGCTGTTTGGCACCACTCTGGGGACATGAAGTAGATACAACCATTCGCAAGCACACAGTAGGATGGGGTGGCTGAGTAACCCTCATTGACGGAGCAGAAGCAGCCAGAAGGTCACAGTGAACAAGGCCTGCAGTTCTAGTTACATGAAGGAAGGTGTGAAACAGCACAGCATCTTGATTAAATAATTAGCGGATTCACCTCTAATCCACCCAAACACATCACAAACACAAGTCCACTATGTTAGTGCAACACACCCAGTGCTAAGCCTGCTGGATTTGGGGTGGGAATCTTCTGACCGAATGCAGGAACCCCGTGTGACGAAATGGAGAGATCTGTTTTCAGATGAGAAGTGTTGTTCTCATAACTCCAAGACTAGCTCTGAAATCACCAGCACGAGTGTCTAGGTAGTGTGTTTGACGCCAGAGAGCTACGCTAACCACCAAAAGTTCGCCGAGATGAAGTCTGCCTCTGCTGGGGGGGGGGCTTCTTCCACACTGGACCCTCCTGCCTTCTGACAGCCCTAAATCCAACTTGCAGAATAAATCCCTGAAGGGTCTAATTTTTTAGCTTTACTTAATTTGCTTCAGTAATGAGCATTTCTTGCAGGCTGTATTTGATTGCTTGTGCTAACCCAGGAGAATAAAGGAGTAGAGATTGTTTTCTGTACGCTACAAAAGAATTAAACCCTGTAATAATCACGGGAAATCTCCCTGAAGATTCAACAAACTTTCATTTTCACTCTTCTAAACCCCAAAAATTCTGTCCTGAAAAATCACAGTTATATCCCTTTACTATACATTTTTGAGGACTCCAGTCAGAGTGCTTTCTCCAGCCAGAAGCTGCCCTCTCTTTTGAGCAAATAAAGAAATATTTAATTATAGATAATTCATTATTTATTAATTTTTTTCATCCAGAAGGGAAGCGAGGAAAACAGATTTTTATCCTGTGAAAAAGCCTTGCATACAATCTGTCAAAGTCACACCTGGATCTGGAGCTGCCTACATTAATTATCAACTTTTCTACGTGTTAGTGCTAACATATGGCATTTAATTACTCCCTCCAAATCGGCAAAGTTGTGCCACTTAGAAATTCAAAAATATTTCTTCAAGTTTCTGCTAATAAAATAAATAAATAAATAAATAATAGCTCAGCTGATTTTTTATTTAAATAGAAAATTTTGTCATTTTCCCCGAAGTGGTGACGCTTCGATCCATTTAAGAGCACACTGTCCTCAGGATACGTGCCCGAAAGTATTGATTGTATTCAAATCCTGACCCAAGAAACGTTTAAGTATTTGCTGAATTGTAGCACGTTAATGGCCACAGACAACTTGGGAGTCAAGCACGTGTTTACGAGCTTTTCGGCATTAGAGAGCAGGACCCCTCTTTGTCTGAAAAAGCGAAAATATCCATAAATGGACAAACACTGTGAGTGATCAACAGTTGAGATGAAACTAGCAATGGTGGAATCCTCAAAGTCTTGAAACCATGCTTTTCTGGTTAATTCTTAACCAAAGCTTTGTAGATAGGTTAAAATAACCACCCATCAATACAGAGGTGGTCAGACTAGACCTAACGGGTGATCAGAATAGGACACACTACAAAATTCATCATCTGAAAATCTTTCAGGCGTGTTACATTTCTCGACAATAAAAACCTTTTCAGAATCCTCCCAGGCAGACAGATTAACTAAATCGAAAGCCACGTCTTTCCCCGCAACTCTAGCTGCTAAAACCCTGGTGGAAGAGATTAAGCTTTGCTTCCTCTGCACGAGCAGAGAGATGACTCAGATACACGAGCTATTGTACGCAGGGAAGGAATGGAGATGATGGCATAGATCTATCAGCCGCCCAGTTCCCACCCAGAAGAAAACAGATCTCCAGGTTGCTAACAAAGTCCTAGTCCCACAGAAGTGCCCAGGCACTTAGTCAAATGTGTGCAGGAGGTGCCTCTTCCACACCCATCTCCCAGTTTCCACGAGGCGTGCTCAGCCTCTTGTGCTAAGGGACAGGTTTCTGAAGTGATGCATACATCGAAAGACAGGAACAGTGATGGAGCAGGAGGAGCATTTCATCCTGGTACTCCTGTGCTTGGGTGCTCATTCAAACGTTTTTGCAAGGGACTCAAGATGGGGAGTGGACGTCTTACCACACAGTAAACAGTGTTCTTTGAAAACCTCTGTAAGACGAATGAGAGCACCTCTCCTTCCCTGTGGAACGTCAACAGGTCTCTCAAGCACACACAAACGTGTGCAAGCTCAGAAGCACTGTACTGTTCAGCCTCTCCTACGTATCTTTCCACACGCTATCTGGAAATTTTGACCAAGAGAATTTCTTCAACCTCTTTGAAACTTGAGAAAAACCACTTTACCTATAAAATGTAGCAGGATCCTCCCACTACTCAGCAATCAAAAGGTTTCAAGCATTCCTCAAAAGCTCAAACACCACAGATCATGAAAACCAAGATGCCTTGGCACGCCTTCTTTCTGTTCCCCTTTGAACTCACCAATCTGGTTGAAGAGGTACAGTTTACAATTTGCTGTTGGCACAGATAATACACCTCCTCAGATGGACAGCCTGAAGCATATGGGGAACACGTGCCAAACAGGCCTCCGCATCCCCCATACTGCTGTTCTTTCTCTTTTTGGCTCTCCAAACTGCTTGCAAACTCAGACCTCCTCCATGGAGCCCACACCTACGTCCCATCATTCCAAGGAGTTTTACCACTGTTACCATCATCACAGTATTAGTTTGCCTTCTGTTTGCTCAGTCACTAAAAAAGCAGAGTTCACCACCCGCAGAACATGCCCACCAGGAGTACCTACACCCTTTTCTCACCCAGTTTGATAATTGCAACCTCTGATCTGTCAATGTCTTTTCCCCCATATACAAAGAAAGGCAAGGAAAAAAAGCTAATCCCTTGAGATCTTCATGCTAGGGACAGGTGCAAGAAAATAAGAGAACATCCCCACAGCGCAGACAGAAGTGTCACGCAGGTAAGCCCAGGCTAACAGCGGCGGTGAGGACTAACCCACCCTGCTCTCCACCCAGGTGCTATTTGCAGAGCAAGACCAAATTTGCACCATTCCCAACAGCGCTTTGCCAATATGTTCAATCTCGTTTAGGAAGCAAAAATTCAGGCAATGAATAAGTAACTTTTTCGCAATCTATTTTGGCCCATTCCCTCTTATTTTTTCAATTTGCCGAGGAACTTGAGACGAAATTTATCTCTGAAAGAAGAACCCAGAAGCTACTTAGTTCAGAGGGTCCAGGCCAGCGTTCCTGTACCTAAGGGAAAATTGTGCCCACTGCAAGCACAATAAAGACTAGGGAGTGGAGTCTGGATTCCAGCAGCAAAATTCGCCTTGACTACAGTGGTGCTTCAAAAGCTTGGTCCTCCTGCCCATGCAGGTGCCTTGGCCTCTCTTCTGAGCCTTCAAAGGCAGCAAGAAATCACGGCTAAAACTCAACCCAGAGAGAGAACTCCAGTCCCTCACACACGGGTGACGGCTCAGATTCCCCGTGCTTGCGGCCAGTTTGGTTTTGACGTAATAGGAAGCCTAGCATAATGCGAAGTTTTAATTTCCTTCCAAACTTTATAATCCTTGGAGAAGTCTGAAAATGGGATGCACCACAATTAGCAAAAAAGAAGCCTTAAAAAAGCCTCGTGGAGAGATTTAGAGCCCAATCATAATTTACATTTGCAGGTATGTAGATCTCTAAGTGCACGGCTTCTGCCCTGATTACTAATTAATGAGGTGCAAAGATGCCTGTTGGAGGAACCAGCTCTGATTATGTGGGCCTTATGGGAAAATGAAGCTCTTGCAATCTAAGAAGGCAGATGATATCTTTAACATATATTTTAGAAAATTACAGGAACAAATCAAGGGGCAAAATATACACATGTATATATTTTTAAAGAATCGCACACAGCCCGGTTGCGTTACCATCCGATTATCTTATTTCCTTGCATATACAAACCTGGCATGTTTAATAGATTTCTCATGCTGTCTATTTTGCATGCCATATACATACACTTAGGCAGCACCCTAGTATTCTGAATGGGTATTACTGTCATTATAGCATTCATTTTACAATTGCTGAGAGGAATAAGTATACAGAGAGCTGCAAGGTGGGTTTCCCAGTTCAGAACCAAGCATATGATTATAACCTAAATTTGGCTCAGGTTCACAACAGCATCATTCTATAAAAAAGAACTTTAGACAAATGTTTAAGGCCCATCAGCTGCTTACGCAGTTTGTTAACAGGGGACTATTTTATGTTTCTTTTTCATTATCACCATTAAAATTTCATCTCCTTCTTATCAATATCAGGTGCCCCCACGTCATCTCGCTGCCAGAAGACAAGAGAAAGACGTATACAGTGAGGAGGGCCATGGCATGCAGGAGGTACAAGGAAGATGGTGTTTCAGAACTTTTTCCTGCTTCTTTAAAGCTGAGGATAAATTGGAGTTCAGAGCAGGCCAACATCTTCCCCAACACGCCAGGTGTATCTCATATCATTTTCACCACATAAGGAGTAAAGCAAAAACTCTCGCGATGCTGCGTTTGCTTTAGTTTAGAGAGATTCAAAATCACGTAAAAATAAATTAAACACATACCATTTGACTTTTCACTGTCTGCAGGTTTCATCTGAATAGGATGATGCATCTAAAAAAAAAACAACAGAAGAGAGTAAGGCAGGTTGGAGAATCAGAAAAATCAAGAATCATGTTTTTACTGAAGGGCTTAAAGGATATATGATTAATATTAAACATGTTGAAATGATATAAATTCAAAATAACACTATATTCTAGGCTTTTAAGAAAAAATAAAATGGTAAAGGAGAATTTTATAACCAGGAAGATTTAAAAAAATAGATCATTGGACCCATAGGACTCATATAAAACTTTAATTAGCTGTATCAGGTTTCAGAAGACCTCTAAAGTTACAGCCCTTGTTACTTTACCGTACGCTTGGTTTCTGTTTTACCAACTTATTTTCCTTGAGCTCAACCACCGCCAAAACTGAGATGGAATTTTCAAGTAATTTAAGAACTAGCAAGCATTACCAACATACTCAGAGGAGTTGAGTCTGACAAATGAACTTTGCTTGTAATTAAAAAAACATGGGCTGATTCTTTCAGGACTGAAGCGGAAGAGACTCATGCTTCCTGTAATAGCTTCCTATAACTCGTTAGTATCTCTCTTTTTTTAATACGTTATACGTTCATTCATAAAGCTTCCACCACAACATGGCACAATTCTGGCTTCCATAAAAACTCGTAATACTTTTTCCTTTTCAACTCCGTCCTCCCTCCGCGTGCCTCACGGCATCCCACCGTGGCACGCTCGGTACGGTGCATCCCCGGCTCTCAGCACCAAACGCTGCTCCCCTCATACTGAATTGCCCATAACTCCAACAGAATTCTTACGAGTGGTGTTTTCTGGTGTTTCAGGAATAGCAACACCACAACAGCTGAGCTCACCCGGATCGGAGCGCGTGGCAATCCCACCGGACACTGGTTAGAGCCAGCCCTGTGTCCATGGTGAAGGATTCAGCGAAATATTGTTACAGCTTCTCAGAAGCCTTCAGAGCTGACCTCACATCGAGTTTCAATGTGGGAGACGCTTAAGCTTGCAGGAAACCCCTCTTTTATTTTCCTTCCAAGGGCTCTGCAGAATTGCTGGGATTTGACTGCACAAACCTTCCGGCAGCAGCAGGGCCGCCGCCTTTTCGCTCCTCAGCAATTCCCCACCATTTCACATGAGCATGGAAAAAAATCTATGTGCTTTCTGCTGCTGTACCATTTTTCAGTGCAGCAGAGCCAAGTATTGCCTGAAAATGTCAAGGCAATGCCATTTTTTTTAATAAACGACTATTATGGCAAACTTTGGGAAATAAAAACAGCTGTGCAGGTGAGAACATCCATGCCCTCGTATCAAAAGTGCTTTCAAAGCAACACAGAAAACCAAATCTTGCTTTTGGTGGAGTCCCTTAACCTCCAGGAACACAGTTGCTAAGATTCTTCAGCAAATGTAAAATATTGCTGCGAGTGTTTCCCTAAGATTTACTCTTAGTGCAGAGCGCTGCGCGGCCCGGCAAATCAATGCGTCCCCTGCGCTGCCCGCGACCTCCCCGCTGCGCCCCAAGGAAAAGGCAAAGCCACAAGGTGGATGCAGGCACCAGCATGCATAAATTTGCTTCCATTTTAACAATTCTGTTCTCTTTGACTCATTTGTTTCCCAAATGGACTTTAATAGCCCAGCACTTTTCTGCCACCACTCTTATTCGATCTAATTTATAGGAAAAAAGGAACTTCTATTGTACTCTGTCTTCTTTAACTAGTGCTTAACATTTATCCTGGCATCAACAATACACTGGGCACTGCAGGAGACTTTAAATTCATGGGAATGCGCTGCAGCATGTCCACTCAGCAAGCAAAAAGTGAAAGAAAAAAGGTGTAACTTGCTCCATGAGCCTGAGCAGGTATTGACGTCTCTGCAGAGCAACGGAGTGGTGAGAAAATAGAAGAAAGAAAATTGAGTATTGTCAGTTAGGGGATATGCAGGTTACAGAAGAAAAACACAACCCAAAAAAGAACCTGTCACTCTTTCTAGCTGCATTTCTATGCCCCTAAGTGGAGATATTTTGAATAAAGGCAATTCTAACAATGTTAAAACCCCTTCACTTTTCAAACTGCCTGAATCAGAGAAGCCAACCCGACCAAATTCAGGTGAAGAAGTTATTTTTGCAGCCCCATGGTCACAATATAAACATCAGTGTTACCCAACAAACACGGTTATCACATCAGATACGCGTAATTACCCCAAGTTCATTAAATTAGTGATCTGTTATGCCGACAAAGCAAGAGGCAAGATGTAACAAGATGCTTCAGCTGGGTTCTGACTTGATTTCAAAGGTTTCTGCTAAAAACCCATGGTCCCAATTCTCTTCGCACCAGCAAGCTGAAGGCTGGAGGGATGCTGTTGCACTTAACAAAATTCAATCGGTGCAACATCAACAGAAGATCCAGATTAGGCCTGGAGGGTTTAAACCACAGAATACCCACAGTAAAATGGATGCCATACACAAACATGGCTTCAGCGAAGAGGAAGGTGGAAAAATACCTTACTGACAGTTTCCTAACATGAGAGGGCTCGTGTCGAAGCTTGTTTAACCCTGACCATCACCAATTGATACGTTAACAACCTTTAACACTATATTCAATAAAACATGCCATTTATAACCTGAAATGGGTTTTACAGAGTCACTGGTTCGCATCTCATTATTAAACTCATTGCTGACCTCTAGAGACAACTGCCGTGACAATACATATTATAAGCTCTCTACCCATAAAATATTTAAAAGTAAGTGTAAAAAAGAAAAGAAAAGCAAAGCAAAGAATGAATCTCAAAGAAGTGTGCAGCGAATAAGAAAATTAAAGGGGCAGAGACGAAGGCTAAATAGGTACTATCCTTTCACTCTACAATGAGCAAAAGAGAAAATAATCTGTGCGTTTTATATCTTGCTTGTATAACTGCAGGCTATAAAATAATAAAAAAGCTGTGCTTTCGAGGCCCTCCAAAAGATTATAGATGATATAAACCTGTTTCAAATTAGATGCCACCCACTAGAATCATGTCATCTACTGAAATGAAGGATTTCATGTCTTATCAGAAAGCTGTTATTGTAGCTATACATCACAAAGCCATACACTTATGGATCTCAAGGTAAGTGATTTCTCAGTATGTCATGTTGTCACGCAGAAAAACAGGAAACATTTTCTTCTGTGCTTGAAGAAAGCTTTGCTTATGAAAATACAGTGTTTATGAATGCACAGCTGCAATTAATAAATAGGCGAGAGTAAGAAAAATAACTGCAGTAAGTAATTTATAGACATTAACATTATCCTGTGCTCAGACCATACAGTAACAGAGAACAGCGCAGCTCTCAGGCAAGTTCCGAGTGTGGGCAGCTTCCCCCTGCAAGTACCGTGCACGGAGATATAGAATCATAGAATCACTAAAGTTGGAAAAGACCTCCAAGATCATCAAGTCAAATCATCCACCCAACACCACCGTGCCTGCTAAACCATGTCCCGCAGTGCCACATCTACATGTTTTGTGAACACCTCCAGGGATGGGGACTCCACCACCTCCATGGGCAGCCTGCTCCAATGCCTGATCACTCTTTCAGTAAAGAAATTTTTCCTAATATTCAAACTAAACCTCCTCTGACGCAACTTGAGGCCGTAATGGAAACCAGACTGGAGAAACCACAATGGAGGCCATATGGAAACCAGACCTGAGAAAGGGTTGTAAGGAATAATCTCCCCTTGGCAATATTTTAGAGAGCTCTACGGGATGCAATTGTGCAGCCAGTAACAGCACGACCTGCCTTTCCTCACACGCTCTCCATCCATGGGTCTCAGAGCCACAGGTTCCATGACGGAGCGCAGGCAGACGGCTGCAGCCCAAGGTTGCCGGTGCCTTGCGGCAGCGCTGGCAGCCAAGCCGGGGCTCCGTCCGCTGCCTGCGCTGCCATGGAGGCCACGCACAGCCCGAGGCCAGGCACGTCACCGCTCCTCCTCGGGCGCATCCCAAGCAAGGGGGCTAGCGTGGGCCACGAGCACCAAGAAGGGGAAGAAACAGTTGTCAAACATGCAATCCTGACAATCGCCTTGACATTAATTGATATCTGGCCGCTGGCTGTGGCGAGGGCAGCAGCAGAACCAAGCCATGGCCCAGAACTACAATTGACTAGTTACATCTTTTTTTTCCCCCATCTTCTTCCGTAGTACATCCCACTGTATGCAACTATAACTTCATTAGAGAAAAAAACACAGCAGAGCAACCCAAAAACCTCTCAAAGGCACACATCCTCTGCAGCTTTAGAGCCTCAAAGCCATCTTTCCGACAACAGTAACGCTACCTATTTACATTCTTGTCAAAGCCATGTGACATCTGCATGGGAGAAAACAAGCCTGCTAAGAGTCTATTTCTGGCAAAAATATTGCAAGGAAATTAGATTAACCTGGGTGGAATTCTTTCTGGGAATTTGGAGTCTGTCGTGGTGATTAAGTCATCATTTCTGTCAGATTACTCTAATCGGCTGTCAAATACGATTCCACAACCCCATCTGTAACTTGGCATCCTCGTTATTCAGCCGATGTTACCTTCTGTATACAAAACAAACGCCGAACAAGGAGGTGTGCGCAGCCTAGCATGGAGCAGAGTCATTAGCTGTGATTACTACTGTGCGCTTGCACATTGCACGAAAAGATCAGCTTATGGCTTCTTTTATTTAGTCAGGGGATGCTTCAAATCAGGTGTAATCTTAAGCCCGGAGCGCCAGGGCTGAATGGGGAAGAACTGTCTCCAGGCATGGCCGAGCACAGGACTGGGATGCTCCGAGTCACTGCCGCGTCACCAGCAATTGCTTAGATCGCATTTTGGAGTTTCAGTGGTGCCCAGCGACAGGACAAGGAGCAATGGGCACAAACTGAAGCAGAGGAAGTTCCAGCTGAGCATGAGGAAGAATTTCTTCATTCTGAGGGTGATGGAGCAGTGGAACAGGCTGCCCAGGGAGGTTGTGGAGTCTCCTTCTCTGGAGATATTCAAGACCCGCCTGGACAACGTCCTCTGCAGCCTGCTCTGGCTGACTCTGCTTCGGCAGAGGGTTGGACTAGATGATCCCCAGAGGTGCCTTCCAACCCCAAACATTCTGTGATTCTGTGAGTTGTCACAAGTATTTGGTGGAAAGGCTTTTGGGCCACCTGCTTTCCATCCATTTTCTGAAGAGAAACAGGCACTCAGATGTTCTAGGCAGGGTAAAGACTTCCTGCAAGGAGTAATTTCTGCAGATGAAGGAAGGTTTGTACGCTGAGGCAGCTGACACTCTAAATGATCCGTATCAGTTTGTTGAATAAGAGGTATTTTGTTCTATACGTGAGTATGTTTGTCTTACAGAGGACTTCGGTGATGAAAAAGCAGGAAATGCCTTTCAGTGAAGATGAAGGAGCTGATGGGCTCAATTTGCTGCAGCTGTGTTGAGTCTGTGAAATTCAGGTGCCCTCAGCACCTCCAAAACTCTGGCCATGTAATTAGACTACGAAAAATCATTATTTTATGATCCATTGCAAAAACACCTTCATACACGATTACTACATCTATTAGCAGCTTTTATTCTCCGTTCCTGCCACTGCAGACTGCGAGTGCCTTGCTCCCGTCATTCCTCGGGCCTTGAGGAAAGAAAACCACTCGTCAAGAAAGGACCCCGCACGCACGGAAACCTGTCCCTGCCTTCACCTGGCTCAAGATGCCAGTCAAAGAACACCTGAAAGTCCTCTAAAATTAAGTGCAGAATGACTTTACACCACAGGACTTCAGGGGGTGTGTGTGGAGGATGCTATCCCTGACTCCTCACTCCTTACCATTCCTCTTATTTTTCTACAACCCTTTAAAGCCATCAGCAGGTTTCTAGAGCTCTTCGCCCTCTTTAGACCTGTCCCCTTCCTCTCTTCCCTGTCATCTGCCGTGGCTATAAGTTTCTAGCCATCCCCCAGCTCAGTTTGTCCCTCACCTGTCACCCTCACAGGCCTCATCACGGGGAAACACAACACAACATTGAGCTAAACCTACCCCCAAGCAAAGGGCAAATTTGAAGAACTTGGGTTACTCGGTAACATCCAAACAAACTACAAGAGGATTAAATGATGACAGCTTGCATGTATCTTGTCGTTTCTAGCACTTTGGGTCGTGCTTCTTGCTAGCATCAATCACTGTTGAAGCCAAAGGGGACTTCCTTCACATCCTGTACATCTCAGAACTGTAAAATGGCAGGAGAGAACATGGCAGAGAGAAGAGATATCAGACCTTAATAAAACCTCATGTTCTTCTTGGGGGAAGGACTATAAATGCATAGACATTTTGGAAACAATGGGAGAACCAAAGAGGAAGAAAATATTAAGGAGCAGCAGAGGCAGGCTACGGGCACGGGAGAAGAAAAGCACCTGAAGAAGCAACGGCACGAAAAAAGTTGGGAAAACTTTACATTCTTTGCCTAACTGTGGTCTGGGAATGAACGTAAAGTTTTGTCCAAGCTCTGATCCAATTAGTGAGTGCAGCTTCGTTAGACCTGTAGTCCAAGGAAAAGAAGAACCCACATCCATACCTGCTGGGTTACTGAAAACCTTCACTGTGTCTGTAAGTCAGGAAGGAAAGTACTGACCCACCAAAAGCCTGGGAGCAGAAGAGAAACTGGTCCACAAGCACCCGGGAATGAAGTGCTTTTCAGCGTCTTCAGAGATCATTGTTTTTCTGGGTTATTATGTGCAGACACCTCTACACACCCCCTCAGCCCTTCGTTTCAGCTCTTAGCTCCCAAGTTTTTCAGCAGGATCCTTTCGGAGGAGCTCTTGAACATATTTCTTGCCTCACTTCAATGCCAACTGGTTTTGCTTTTTTAAACCCTTGTGACTCACAAGTAATACAAGTTTCCCAGAAGTGAGAGAGGTGTATTTTCCTGTCGAAGAGAACTGTTTAGAACAACTTCTCTAGGGTCAAACTAACTTGAATTACACAGTCAATATCTGGCTACAGCTTCAGGGAACTTCTCCGGGAACCAGGGACAGTCTCTGAGGTGAAATAAATACTACTGAATAAAAGAGGCAAGGGACTGCTCTCTGGCTCTTAACAGAAGTGGCGTGGCACAGCTTGCATTTACACAGCTATACATCTCCTTCCTCTCAAACCAGGACGCCCTTGCCCGTACTGCCAAGAGGGAACAGTGTCTAGCCCGTGTTATTCCCCAAATATGCCCACACTGGGCAGGAAAGGGCCAACTGGCGCTGAGACCAACGCCCTGGTCCTGCTTGCTTTACCGGCACAGGCAGAGCTTTGGATACCCAGTATCGGTTTAAGTCATTTACCCCAGTTTATTCACAGGTAAAAGGAGCATAACTGTGCATCCATCACATTGACTCTCACAAACAAATGCAAAGCAGTAGCTGTAACTGCCTGAGCAATGGCATAGCCAGGAGACTGTTTGCTGTCATCCTTTCATAAATCCCAATTTAAGGGATTTAAACTGTGTTAGGTATTCATACAATGTTAGTAGTAGAAGAATGTGGTCTGTTACTCAGCCTCCTAGATTACTGTCATACATACATATATATATATATGCATATTTTGGAGAGACAGCGAAAGGGAGAGAGGGAGGGAGGGAAAGAGGAAGGGAGAGAAGCAGGAGAAAATGAATATTGCTGGTGGGTGCCAAATATAGTTCATGCAGTAATGCATAACATCATTATTTGCTATTTAGAGCACAGAAACAAGCATATAGCCTGCTTAAAACAAGTTGTTTCTTTTACCGGAGAACATTTAAACTGCTGAAATTCAATGGCTTTTGGAAGCTTTCCAACGCAGTCATTTGCAATCCACTACACTCCATGTTTTAAATTCAAGTTAAAATGAACATTAGCTCAAGCGACTAAAAACAATGCTACACTTAAAAATACTAATAATATTCTAGCAATCCCTTCTGCAGTCACCCCCGCACCCTGCTGTTCCTCCCGTACAGTTACTAATCAGGCTATAACACTTGGTCGCCTTTAAAAGCTGTACCCTCCTACAGAAATGAAAAAGTTGGGGGTCTCAGAAGTGACAACTTCACTTCCTAAAGTACAAGTAACTACTGTTGTTCTGTTAGCAGTTCTACTCCATTTATGTAATTCCTTTATTTCTTACCACGCATGCAAACGGCGACAACTCCAGGGCACATGCGTGCCAAACGGAGCGGAGATAAGGAAGGGGAGGTACGACCAAAATTTCTGTCTTCAAAATCACATGGAAACCAAAGTGATTAAGTACTTTTTCTTCAAACAAATGAGCCTTCACAGAACCTATTCAATCCTAAAAATAGACATTAAGTGGGATTCTATATCTTGTTGGGAATAATGCCTTGGGGATATTTCCTATCACCCATGCTTAAAAAGCAAACCCATTAGACATGTGAGCAAGGCACCAGATATTATTTTAACAGCAAGAGTTATCCATCTCATCCGCAGCGGCAATAACTTCAGTTGACATTTTGCCAATTGAAGTTTGCATGCCAATGTGGTTTATTTTTCCCTTTGCATTAAAAGGATATGGCACAGAAAGGTAACAAAAGTCTCCATGACACAAATTGACTGAATTTTATCACCCAGTCAAGGTAACGGCAAGGAGCAAAAATGACTGCCCATGTCTCCGAGCGGAAAGCGAAGCGCGGTGAAGTGGCCACTTGCCCGGCGTCACGCGGGGAGGCACGTCCCCGTGACGACTCCCCAAAGGGTGGCAGCCGAGCCACCCGCACTGCAGCTCGGCCTGAGCTCCTCTCGCTCGCATTGATCTCTCCTCCCAACACCACGGTGAGGTGTCCACCGCTGCTGTCTCTTTTTAGCAGCAAGGAAGACAACAGGGGAAAAAAGGCACGGCGGCTACATGTGATTCAGCTGGAGGTATTCCACAGCTGAAGCCAAGTCTCTCAGGCTGCCCAGGGAGGTGGTGGAGTTACCATTCCTGGAGGTGTTCAAAAAACCTGTAAATATTGCACTTCAGGACATGGTTTAGCAGGCATGGTGGTGTTAGGGTGATGGGCGGACTTGATGATCTTAGAGGTCTTTTCCACCCTTAATGATTCTACGATTCTCTCAAGCCAAAATCTCGTGATTTTATCACCAGGTATAGATAAGGCATTAATGAGCGAGGGTACTCCACACAACCATTTTTTTTTACAGTATTACTCCCTAGATACCCTACTCAATAGGTAACTTAGGCACCTGAAGCAGTGACCCGGGATAGCTGGAGGAACCCAGTGTCAGCTAAGCTGTCGTGGGTTTGGGATCTCAGCTAACAACTACCGCAGCCTTGCACCGCACCGGGTGGACTGGCCCAGCGTGACCTAAGATGCCAGGACTCCGTTCCCAGCATGACACAAGCCCTTCAGTCAATGTCTCACTGGACGTGACTCAAGTGTTCTGAAGCCGTACTTTCTTCCATGTCCCTAGCCAGGCGTTGGCTTCCAGAAGTCAACAGGAGGTTGAGACTTAAAAACGAGTACTTTTCCTTCAAATCTAAAAGCATTACCCCTCTCCACCCCCCC
>Ga0065711_1006881_pt1 | contig 22435 bp, 14 predicted proteins | sample Hoacrofraction12_FD_59098 | JGI IMG/M metagenome (GOLD analysis project Ga0065711, IMG submission 59098) | Hoatzin crop microbial communities from Cojedes, Venezuela - Epithelial fraction 12 v2 (version 2) | ecosystem: Host-associated > Birds > Digestive system > Esophagus > Crop | place... | reverse complement strand
TTTTTTTTTTTTGGTGTATGTTTTTGTGTTACATAGCTGTCTTCTGATTAGAACACGTCAAGAGACTTAGGTTACAGCACATTGTGAAAGACGTCGATCAACACCTGAGCACCGGGGATCGCAGGTCCCGGGGGAGCCTGCCCAGGGACAGCTGCCCCTTGCCAGCCCCTCGCCCCACATCGTGGTGCCAGCGCCGGGGAGGAGAGGCTGTGTGGGAGGAAACGTGGCGTCAGCAGCCTATTTTCATCTGTCTGCAACGAAACCCCACGGCCAAGGCCGTCCCTAATGGCCGCCGCGTCCAAACAATGTCCTGATTGTGCCTCGCCGCTTGGACTCGCCTAGAAACGCAGCCACTGCGTCCATATTAGTGAAAAACAAAGCCTGCTTGCAATGCCCGGTCTGTGAATCCGTTCCGGCAGCCACACTGAAGCAATCTTTGTGGGGACCTGGGTTGCTCTAAGCTAAAATAAAAGAGGGGCCCCCAGGCTCGGCTCTCCCAGATGGGACCGGGCGCCTGAAGGCTGGGCACCACACCACAACCTGCCTGCACGGACCGAGGCGGCGGTGCCAGCCGGCCAACGCTGGCGGAGGCCGTGCCAGTCTTTCACAAGCCCGTTTGTGTGCTGCGGGAGAGCTTCAGCTTTCTTCTTCCTGCGATGACAGGCTCCAGGGCCACTGCTATTGTTTTAAACCACAGAGATCTTAAAGAGCCCCAGTCCCGGCCCCTAATCCCGCCGTGTCTGGGGCTGTACAAACACGGAGATCCCAGGTGGGTCCTGTTCTTCCGAAACCTCCTGCTGAGCTCCCTGGGAGCGCTGCTGGTTCAGCGAAGCAGGTCAGTGCTCCAGCCACACAGACGTACGCGCACGTCAGACCGGAGAGACGCAAACTGGAATCCCAAGCCGCCAAGTGGCTGTTAAAACCTCTGCGCAAGGGCAATTAAAATATTAGCATCCTTTCGTGTAAGCAAAGCAGACAGGAGTGGCAATTAGTTTCAGTCACAACTTTGGAGCCCGGGAGGAACGTCCGTGCAGGGGTTTTCTTTTCGGCCACCTGAGTCGCTTGCATCCACCGACTTGACAACGCAGGCAGGAGTACGATGCCCAGCGCCGAGCGTGAGGAGGCACAGCGTGCGCACCCGCTGTCGGGCTGCCTGGGCCAGTGGAGGGGCCGAGGTTGCTGCCCGAACTCTTGCTGTCGGCTGGTGACACGTGAACACGCTGAGTGCAAGCGCTGCCACATCCAGTTACTTCTTTTCGGCGACAAACCAGACAACTTTATTGTACGGGAAAGTCGTCGAGTGCCTGCCGCCACCCACTGCAAACCTCCCTCAATACTTAAATGTTGTGCCGATGATTAATAAAAATAACTCTGTATGGGTGAGTCATGGGGATGGTTTCTTTCATTCATTCATTCAGGTTGTGATTGCAACTAAAATAAAGTTGCCCCTCAACTCCCCATTCCCAGGTGCTATCTGACCCCCTTGTGCAGGGAAGAGCCGTCTAACGCTGGGGAAATAAACATCAGGCTGCCCAGGGCAGTGGTGGAGTCCCCATCCCTGGAGGTGTTCAAATAACATCTAGATAGGGCGCTTCAGGACATGGTTTAGCAGGCATGGTGGTGATAGGTTGATAGTTGGACTTGATCTTAAGAGGTATTTTCCAACCTTAACGATTCTATGATCAGTAGTTCACCGAGTTGACTTGAATCTGGTTAGTGTTTGTGAAGCCGATTACTGCAAAACCAGTTAAAACCCTCATCGTGGCTCTAAAGATACCAAGCTCCTGTGCACCAAAGAGAGCTAGTGGGGGCCAAGCCTGGGTTTTCAATGGAATAAAATAAAGAGACGAGAAAAAGGTTACCAAAACGTTTAGCCTTTGTTTTATTGAGTTACAACAAATGAGCAACAAGTTAGAAAAGTTGGATTTATTCAAACTCCCTAGCATTGTATTTGTGCAGCATACTGAAAGGTGGGCGTTTTCCGAACCCAGCTCGTCAGAGGAATGCACCGGCCGGCTCTCGCACCCGCTCGCCTACGCACCCACGCTCCCGCTCCCTCCTCCTCCTCCTCACACGTGCACGGACAGACACCCCCACACAAATCCAAATTAGCAGTACTTGGAAAAAAAGTGCACTCAGGAACCTAAGATTGATCTAAAAATTTAGTGGCAGGGATTAATCAGAAATTTCTGTTGCACGCTACAACATCTAAAGCTGGAGGGCAGACTGTTGGTTATGGCATCCATCGTTGTACCAGGTGAAGAAACACAAACAAGTTTGGATTATGAAGCATCTTAATTTCCTCGCTCCAACCCGTCTGGGGGTTGTACTGCATGTTTAAACAGAAAGTGCTAAAAAAAAACCCAACTCAGAGAAAAGGCATTCTAGCCACATCTTCAACGACCCACAGCTGGAGCTGCCTTGTGAGAAGCACAGGAGCTGGAGAAGACTCGCCTTGTAGGAGCACGGAAAAGCACAGATTTAAACACTTCAACCAGTAGCAAGTGGCCATAAAACAAAACAAAAGAGTCAAAACAACAAGAAGAAACCAAACCCCAACCACTCCAGAAGGACCCTCCCCAACCCCGTAACGCATTTAAGTGGGCTGAAATGTAAACCGGGGTGGGGATCTGGGCTCAGATGTTGGTCTGCAACAATGAGACTCCAAAACATAGCAAATCTGTCTTAAAACGCTTCAGAAAAAAAAAAATCTCCTCTCCCTCCCCCACAAAAGACATTTCCCTCCCACAAACCAACCCCCAAATTTTGCAGTGGCATTATATGCAAGAATAACTTGCATCTATTAAAAAGTTAACAAAATTTCCACATTGTACAAATCTGTTCCAGTAGAGGAAGAGGCTGGACAGGAAAAAGGGTGGGAGAGAAGCTAAGGAGAAACCTATGTACAAGGACCCTTCCTTTCTTCCTTTCCTTCTTCCTTTTCTTTTTTAATGCAGTAGTAGGACTTTGGCACTAGAAACGATCCCATGATGATGCTCCACGAGAGTATTTCTCGTTGTGCCTCTGCAAGCGCGGTTTGAGACTTGGAGTCGCAACACGCAATCTCACCCCAGGCAGGAAAATAGAGTTTTCTTCTATTTTCGACAGCATTTCCCCTTCAGCGTCAGGGCAGTGCAGCTGAGGAGTACCCCTGCAAAAATTACAAAAGCAGCACATTATTTTTGAACAACTGTTCGAGCTGTCGACTAACAGGGCATCCAGTTTACATCCCCGCGCAGGCGGTAGCACTGTGTTTTGTGTTAACTGTACCCTGAAGCCTGATGCTGCAGTAGGGTGCTGGATTTCTGTTGTACGTAGCACCCAGCTAATCACCCCGTATAGATTTCTAACAGGGCCATACAGCCCAGCCCTGACTCTGCTCCTCCCTCCCTGCTACGCACCTGGGGCAGATCCAGGCTGGCTCAAAGACGATGTGCACAAGGGATGGGGGCAGCTACTTTGCAACCACAGGACGGATAGTGCTATAAGCAAGAAGACTTCAGGTCTTTCTTCCCTGGTAAATCCTCTCGCTAAATTTTTTTTTTTTTGCATCACTTTAGCAAATAATTATACAAACTGCAAGACAATGGAAAAAAAATCCACGTGCCTGGGCTCTGCAGAGCTGCTCCCTGGCTCCACTACAACTCCTGCACCTACATAAAGACTGCACCATGGACCAGAGATTACAAAGTAACCCCAAAAAACCCAACCTTCAAATACTCACCCGCCTACACGTCCCCAGTTCCCAGCACAGAGCAAGGGCTCTAACGACAGGGATTATGTTTCAGCATGTTTTTCCCCACTGAGGTGTAAACATGCAAGAAGTGTAAGCACCCACCCAGGCTGGAGCTGCACGCAGCAGCCCAAGGCAGCTCTCCTGCACCATCCTGCTCACCCATCCTGCAGCAGCGCCTACCGAAACCTGAGCTAAGCTGGTATTTCACACCTTTTATGAACGGTGCTACCAGGTCTGTTATTTCCCACAAAAGCAGTGAGCTCTGTCTGGCACCTGTAACACAGAAAGCAATGCGGTCGAGAATTGTGGGCATGGGCTTGCACCAACGTCAAAAGCAAAAGTCCTCCCTGTCCTTGCGACCTTTCCTCAAACAGCCCCCTGCTCCTCTGAACTTACTGGTGAATTTTAATTGCTGCGTTGGGTTTTGCTTCCCCCTCTGAAGTCCTTCATTGTATTACAGCTGGGGCCTCTGACTCGACTCACTGGTTTTATGGGAAATGCCAAGTCCTCTGTACTTTGGCCTCACTCCCCGAAATGCTTTCGGGTGACCAGAGTTCTGCAAAAACCACTGGTCGATCCCACACCGACTTCAGCATGGTGCCCTGGAGCCCGACACCAGTAACGGGCACTATAGCTAGCTTTATGGATGAAACCCTAAACCACAAGAAAAACGAGAACTTCGACAGAAAGGGAGGGAAACCCCAATGCTGTCCACTTTTACCAGCTTCAGACACCAAGGAACCCACTAGGCTACCAGCAACCGAGTGATCTCAGCTCCTGCAGCGGTGCAAAACGGGTTGGAGACCTCAAGAGCACCCAGATCACCTCTGATGCCCAATATGATGCACGCAGCAGAAGCAAGGGGTGACTTCCTTCAGACTCTTTGTTTTTTTTCTGGTGTGCAACTCCCAGACGTGGTTTTCCATCGGCACATCTCCACAGAGCAGTTGCCACAGCCATCAAGAGCCAGGGCATGCATCTTCTGGGGTGTCCACCTACCTCACTCCTGCCACGAGCCACGGACTTCAGTGCTTACACCTGGCAGGGTTTGGGCTTAAAATGGAAGTCCTGGGGTAACTCTAAAAAAGAAAGTTTACAGCGGAGAATGTGGTGGTGGGGATAAAAATATGCTTCTGAGAAAAAAAAAAAAAACAAAAGCTCCGGGCTGAGGAAATACTGATCTTGGGGAAACCCCACGGGGAGACAATGCTGTGAAGAAAGCCAGCAGTAGCTGCCAACCACTCTGGCACGCTCTGATCCCGCTCTCATGTCTGAGCTGCAATTTGCTGCATTTAATTTAGGACCAGTTTCTGGTTGCCAGGCTTGCGCAAATGGGGACAACAGACCTAATTTTGACCCGTGCTGTTGGAAGGCAGGAAAATCTCTGTTGATGGAAAGGAAGCTATAAAGCACTCTTGTGATAGAGCCATTGGGCCTCGTTACAAGAGGGATGCGAGGCTTCACCCTGCAGCACCTGGAGCATCTTCAGTGATGGCTTTAGGGCACCCTACAGCAGCCGCTCAACATCTTGAAGGCCCTGGTACCCTGCAGGGACCGGTCTCCCAGCCTCACTCTTCAGGAAACCTGACCTGATCCGTAGAATAAATCCAATGTTGCCAAAAGCTTCAGATATGGGCTTAGTAACGGAGCCTTTTGTTAGTCCACGTGTTAGTATTTCCGAGTCCGGTGCGAATCCTGCTCTCGCTGAGGCCAGGTGCTCGTGAAACTCCCACTAGCTGCAGCAGCAACAGAATCTGCCGAGCATGGATCAGTTCTGAAAAACTCAGTTTTCTAAGTCATAAGGTCTGTTTAGGCTGTAACACAAATACTCCCTAGTAGTTTCAGAAACTCGTAAAGCTACACACTGGAGTATAGAGTGACCCAGATGGTCTGGAAGAGCTCAGGTTTTACAGCAGCCACACACAAATTCAGCCAACAGGAGTATGGAGATCGATCACTGAAAAACAATCACTTTAAACTACGTACATCAAGCTGGGAAAACAGCAACACCACAAGTACCAAAGAAGCCTGTTTCTGCTCGATGCAGGGTACAGCAGTGAAAGTTTCACATAGTAACTGTGGCTGTGTGAGAGCCAAGAGGAGGAGAAGTCCCTTGTCAGCTCTTCAGTCTGCCTCTTACGTGTGGCCAGGACAGTGACACGACCCCTCTAAGGCACCGAGACGTACAGTGTTAGGAAAAAATTAGACTTTTATAAGACAACAAGTAGAAACAAGCTCTCCGTCAGGTCTTATGCTGTCTTTGCTTTCGAGTCATACCCTGGATGTCACGTAAGATAACAACTTGCTAATTTAATACCAAAGAGTTAGTAAAAAATTATGTAAGATAGGCTTCACAAAGATAAGGGTGAAAGCTTATCCTGAAGGAAAAAAGAGCCAGTAGCTGCAATTTTTCCACAGGTCCTATCAGTGTGGAGTATAAAGCTTCCAGCTTTTGTGTCACAATGCCTGTGGCAATGCCTCCACAAGGGCACCGAGAGCAGGCACTTGCACTCCTGGGCTGAGACTTACATGGAGAATAAAGGAAAATGAAAAAGACTTTGGGCTTTTGTCAAGTCCCCAGGCCAGCACGCTGCAAAACAGGCAAAGAGCAGAGGACAAACTGATCTTTCAGCACGGTCCTCGCAGTGGAAGCCCTGCTCCAGTGCATCTCCTCTCAGTAGGTGTGTTTTACAACCAGCCACTGGAAAGCTCCTCATCAAAAGGATAACCCAGCGAAAGTTTAACTGAGATCAAAGTTCTTATTAAAATTCCTCTCTGATAATACTTGAGCACCTCCACAGCCCTGGAGCTTTATGATCAGCATCTGTGCCAGGGCACAAAGGCAGGAGGTTCACCCCAACGTTCCCTACACTGCTCACAAGCACAAAAACGCAGGCACTAAACCTACGCTGCTGGGAGAGGACTGCTGCAGGGCTTGGTTTCATGGCACAAGAGGTTTGTAAGAAATAGTGGCTTCAGGCAAACCCCCGTCTCCTGCCGTCTCCCCACTCCCTCTCCCAGCCCCTGGCCTGCTCCCTCTCCTCAGTACAAACGTTTAAATCTGGAAGGGGGAAATGATCTGGAATAACAACCCTGGAAAAAAAAAATCCCACCATGCATTTATTCATCGCGCCTTTGATTTTAAAAGGCAGATCAGATCCTGGCTCTCCTTTCTTATGTGGCCGAGCAACAGTGGCACCCCAATGTGCCTCCGGCTCATGTTCCTGTGTCCCTCCTCCTTTAACCCCTGCCTTCACCGCACCGGTAACACAACCTGCTCCTCACACCCCCCATTACCAGCTTCTGCCAGGATAACGCAGGACAGTGCCTTGCACTGCAGTCTGCGATACAGATGCTGCGGTGACATTTCTCAAAATTAGCCAGTACAATTCGTATTTAAAAATGAAACCACTACAGAGTTTCCCTTTTCAACTCACAGAAAATGTCCAGGAGACTTTTGGGCAAGTATTGCACAAGGAGAAAGAGGAGGGCTCTAGGCTAGTCAGTAGGGCTGGCTAAGAACTGCACCTCTGCAACAGAGAGTAGCTCAATTCAGGTACTGCCAGCTGCAATAGTAAAAGTCTTCAGTGCAAGGATGGAGGGACTTCTATCAGTCCAGGCTTCTGTATTTCCTTTTCTTTTTTTTTTTTTTTTTCAAAGAAATACTGAAGATTATTATACTTATTAGACACCAGAAAACTACTAACTCTTTCTAAAATAGACGTTCTCTCACTGTGGTTGTTAATGCAGGGTGCTGAGCTTCCTGTAGGAGAAGTTCTAGCTTAAGGAGACTACAGTTTGGGAGAGACAGACTCGATTATGCCAAGTACAAAATGTTACAGGCTCCAGTCAACTCAATTCAACATGCAAGTCAAGAAATGCTGATGGTGCTCGCTCCAGATTTATACCTGTGCAACTGTGATCAGAAACAGCAGTCATGTCTCCAAATAACACATCCTTTGACATTACAGAAGAGTGTATAAGACCCCCTTAAAGAAAGGCCCTGCAGCTTGCTTTTAAATTCAAGATCCTATGAAGAAGAGCTGCTAAAACACCCACACAGCTTAGTCTGGGGCATTTCCTAAGCCTCTAGAGTGAGCAAGCAGAACAAAGCGAGGTTGAAGACTGTTCTCACCTGTAACAGGAAGAGAGCACATTTGCATGAGCCACTTCAATACCCACAACTTGGGTTTTTTTTTTTGCTTGCTGTTGCATAAAGAAGCATCTCTGTCCTGGGCCCTTCCCCCAGTGACCCTTTATTCTGAGCAGGGCAGGATGCTGCAAAGGAAGGACCCGAGGTGCAAAAACAGGCACAGCCTCTATTCACAGGAGATCAACGATCTGTCAGCAAGAGGGATATTAGCAACTAGTGTTACTTACTGTTTCTTTGCGTGGCTCAGCTGGTATGTTTTACCTCAAGCACTGCAGAGGTTACATAGGTTGTTTAAAGGCAGAAAGTTTAAGGTTTAATCACTTACTGCCAAAAAAAAGAATAAAAATAAAAAATAAAAATGTCCCTTATCCAGGACTTGACCCACAAGGAGACAAGGAGCAAGGCAAACGGCACTACCCCCTCCCCTACCATACAGTTGCTTCGATTTACAAGCAAGATGGGTCTCCCTTTTGTTCAGGCACCCAGCAGGCACAAGGATCCGGCAGGGATGGGCTCCAGGAATTTATACTGAAGCGGGGCTACACAATGCTGGAAGCACACCCGGACAGAGGCAGGCTCAGAGAAACAGGGCACCATTAGCATTACCTGCCTATACGTGGGAATTGTCTCCAGATATACTTTCAGAGTCAAAGTCTGCCAGCTCTGCCTGGCCTCCGGGTGCCGTTTGGCTCCAGCTGTCCGTACAGTCTGAAGCAGCGTCATCCTCGCCCACTGTCACCTCCACCCAGTTGACCTCCGCCGGCTCCTCATTCTCCTCGCTGCCGTGGCCATCGTGGCTGTTGCACTCCAACCTGTCCGTACCCTCCGCTTGATTCCCCAACAAAGAGTCTTTCAGTGGCTCACAGTCTCTTTTTGCTCTCACCACCAGTTTCCTCCCATTCTCTTCATTCAGTTTTTTATGCTCCTGGTAACGCTGTCGAGACACCTCATTACCATTCTTTGGACTCTCCACGTGTTTTGATCCCTTTTTCTGGCTTTGCTCATTATGGCCATCAACAACGTACTGCTGCTGGTACTGGTCAATCCATTTAAGCGACCCTGTTCTTAGTGAAGACCGGTTTTCCTTGAACCAGCGCACTATTTCAGTTCTTGTGAGCCCAGTCTGAGATGCTAACTGGTCATACTCCTGGGGTGATGGCCACTGGGTCCTTGCAAATGTGCTTTTCAGTAGATGAATCTGCTCTTGGGTTTTCTTAAATGTGGTGGAGGACCCAGATAAAGCACCAGGGAGCTGAGAGCTACTCAGCAGTTCTGCCTGGCTTATTGCACCGTTGGGAGTTCCTTGTTCTTTAGTTTTTCTGTATGATCCCATTGAGTCCAAGACAGCTTGCTCCATGCTGTCCCTTATCTTTCGCCGCTCAGAGAACCATGAATCTATCTCCCTCCTACTCAGCTTAGTCTCCGCTCGAAGCCTGTCCAGTTCTCCTTGGGTAGGAAAAGAGCATCTTAGGAAACTCTCCTCAAGGGCCTTAAGTTGCTCTTGGGTTTTCTCTTTGAATCTCTGGGGAGTGAAATCTGTGTATGGGTGAAACAAACGGCTGAGTCGACCAGCTGAAGGTGCTATTTGATCTTTCCCTAAAGTATCGCCAGGGATGTGCACGATGCCCCTTTGGCTTCTGTACCTGTGGTCACTGAACCACTTCTTGATCTCGCTCCTGGAGAGACCGGTAGCCTCTATCAGCCGGTAGACTTCCGCATCATCGGGAAACTGGCTTGCCGTGAAACTGGCCTTCAGCTCTGCTATCTGCTCCTTCGTCTTTTTTCGCTCACTGGCTGGCGTCAGAGGTACAGCAGTCAGCTTGGCAGGAATCTCAGGCACCTGAACTATGTGAGGACGCTTAGGCTCCGGGGCACTTGATAAGGTCTGTATCGTCCTCTTTTGCCCCTGGTTCGGGGCAACGGCAAGCGTAATTGGTGAGCAGGAAACGGCTGAACCATTTGACACAGGAGTCAAAACCAGACCAGTCTGGCCCAGTATCTGACAAGGCAAAGCTGTCTGGATGATGGGCTGGGGCATTTTTGCAGTTGTCAAAGGAGCTGGCAGGACGGTGATGGTTTGGGGAACTGCCTGGATAGTACCATTGAACATCTTCTTTCTTGCCTCCTCCACTTCTTCAGGAGACCAACTTATACCATGCTTCAAACGTTGCGTAGCAAACCAGATTCGGATTTGCTCTTCTGGATGTTTAGATGCTGCTGTCAACCACGACAACTCTGCCTGCGTTGGGTAAGGAAATTTATTAAAGGAGTTGATCATGGTTGCGTTAGTGTCCAGTGCAGAGTTGTATTTGGTACTGTTCAGAGGTACCGGGACCTTGGGGACAAGGTTAATATTTGGCGGCAGCTGTACAGAGGGCATAACATGGGCTAACACGTCATGGAGAAGGTCTCCATTTATACAAGCAATAGCTTCAGTGGCTTCAGTTATGATGCGGGGGAGAGCGCCATCCACGTGGTTTTCCACAACTCCCTCTTCGGGCTTTTTGGGACCCTTCTTGGATTCCCCTTTAGGCTTTCCCAGTTTCACCACTGGCGTTTTACTTGTGCTAATTCCCCCAAGAAGTGAATCATCACACTGTGCATTTTCTAGCCCACCACTTGTGACAGTGACATCGTTAGCGGTGGTCTCAATGGACTGCTCTAAAACAGTCTGATTATTGCGTTTAATTAATTTCAGTTTGAAGTTTGTCTCTCCCGGGTGGTATTTTGTGTTGTGGTCAGATAACGAATCATATTTTTTGGTTGTGAAGTTGCATTCAGCACAGACATACAGGGGGTTGAGGATGACATTTGGATGCTGAGTGTCAACATGTTCTGTAAATTCATTTAAGTTTTGTGTTGAGTAAGGGCAGTATTTACACTCATAACCGCCCTGGGGTTTCTTAGACTGATTTTCAGCTGGGGGCTTTGCCTCAACCACTTCACAGTCTTTGGCTGAACTTTCCGAAGGCAAATTTTTTTTAGAGTCCTGCTGCGGTGCACCAGCCCCCTTCTCTTTAGGGGCCTCTACAACCTCGGCACTTTCCTGCTCCATGACTTCAGAAGTTCGCACCATACAGGGAGTCGTTGATTTTCTTTTGCTAGCCATGGCAGCCGCTAGCTGCGGGCTGGTGTCCCAAATGGTGACGTTTTGTGACAGGGTGAGCAATCAACTCAATAGATCTTGCAAACGGTTCCAACCTTCCTTGATTATTTTACTCTGTTTTGTCTAATGAAGAATTTCTGCCCTGGCTGTGACCATCAGCTCCATCAGTAGCCCTGTCAGCTGCATGACACCTGTGAAACAAAGCACACATCATTAGGCACAGATCTATAAAACACAGATTTAGCAGAAAGCCACGGCTCAAGATATGTGCGTTTACAAGGCCGTTTTGGACAATGCTGAACTCCTGCCCTCCCCCCCCCATCATCAACTTAAGAGTCAAAAATCTCCCCACAAAGAATAAAAGCAGTGGATAATTTGCAATGAAGTGCACCACAGTTAGAAAATGGCTTTGAAACAAATAAGATGAACAGACAGGGGATTTTAATCTCCACTAGACTCAACTTTAGCTGGAAAAGAAAGAAGATACTGCTATAAATACTGTATCTTTTTATAGAAGCCACAGTTTTTTTTAATTATTATTTTGAAGCCTGCAAATTTGAAATTCAGTGTGATTTATATTAAAGTTAATTACTTCCCACTGTCACTTACCTTATAAATATGTCTAATAAATGATTGTGGTTACTAATGATGGGTAATTTCTAAATAAACCTATAGGGCCTGCCTTGGTTGTAAAAGTAAAGGCAGAAAGAAGAGTTAATGTAAATCAACGTTTTCAAACATCTGTGTCTTGACAAGAAGTGGGTTCAAAGAAAACACAGCAGATCTATGGAGGCCTGTCAAGTCTTTTCCAGAACAAAAGTTTCCTTAAAACACCGCTCTTCATGCAATATTGACAAAGGTAGCTAGCGAAGGTCACAGAAGCCCTTAAATCCCTTTTAAACAGTGTCCCTTCCTGTGACCCTGCTGATACTCTCATCAAGCCCTGTCTGCACACTTCCTTCCCTACAGAATTAAAAAAAATCCATTTCTAAGCATGATTCATCTGTTGAAGCCGTTTTGGAAGTTCCCAAACTTAAGAATTCTGTGAAACATATTTTTAAAAAGATCTGAAGTCAACATCAGTCAGCACAACCGCAAAGAAAAACTACACCAGCTGTCCTAGGGTCTACCCGCACTCATCGGGAGCAGATGGAGGGAAGGAGGAGAATTTAGTTGTCAAAACAGTTTCATTAATTGGAAGAAAAAAAAGTCACTCTCCTATTTGACAAGATGCCTTTTCTAATCAGTCCTTGACTCCAATTTGCTACTCTTCCTGATCAGATAGACTCTTGATTCATAACAGTTCCAGTCCTGACAGAAAATTCATCTTTTACAATCAAGAAGTCCTTGGGATGGGGTGGGGAAGGTGCTGGGGTTTACAGACTGAAGGAGGACGGGAAGTGGAGATTTGCAGAGTGGATAACACCTGCACTGATTGTTGTGTAAGTGTATTAAATGGAGAATATGAACTACAGAGCTAATGAAAGACGTCCCTGCCCGTGGCACAGGGGTGGACTTTAAGTGTCCCTTCCAACCCAAACCATTCTGTGATTCTATAACCTCATGTCTAACCTAACACAGATATTCTCACTGTGAACCCTTGTCCTGGTTTCGTCTGGGATAGAGTTAATTTTCCTCTGAGTAGCTCCTGTGTTTTGAATTCAGTACAAGAAGAATGTTGATAACACTGACGTTTTCAGTTGTTACTATGAAATCAAGGACTTTTTCCAGTCTCCCATGTTCAGCTAACAAGCAGGTGTGCAGGAGCTGGGAGAGAGCACAGCCAGGCAGATAGCCAAGCTGGCCAGTGGAAATATTCCACACCATAGATGTCATACTCAGTTTATGAATGGGGTTGGCTGTGGGGCAGGAATCTGCCCCTCTTATTTCCGTGAGTTTGAATCCTCTCTTGCCTGGGAGTTTGAACTTTTTCAGGAGTTTTGCGGAATTCACAAAATTCATGAGTTTGGCATTCCGCGATCACTGGACTGCTAGCGAATCGGTTGTTGGGTGGTGAGAAAAACTGTATTGCATATAGTTTGGTCTGCATCTGTATTATCATCATTATTATTGGTAGTATTTTTAACAGTATTAGTGTTTCCTTTGTTGTCTTATTAGACTGTCTTTATCTCAACCCACAAGCTTTTTATTTTGTCCATTTCTCCTCCCCATCGTGCTGGGGGGAAGGGAAAGGGTGAGCGGGCGGCTGTCAGGTCCTAGTTGCCGGCTGCTGGGTTACACCATGACTAACCTGTAAATGATGAGCGGCCTCCAGTATTCAGCAAACATGGAGATCAAACGAGATAAAATCCCATTGCAGGTACATCTGGACACCTCCAACATCAGCAGACAGTTTATAACCACCTCAGCACTGTCCCTGCACTCGCTCCTCTCACTTGTGCACTGGCATGAGAGCCAGAAAGAGTCGCTGTAAAAGCAGCCGCTAACTTCTCAGTTTTGTTTGCAGCTGCTGAATACTCTGCAGGTCTCTAGAGCATATTTCTGCTACTGTGCCCATCACAGATCACACCACTCCTGTATGCATGGGAACTCAAAATGCTATACTGCCAGAGGAAGCACTTCCAACTGGGGATCAGAGCAGGCATAGCAACTTCCAGCGTGAAGCAATTCTCCATACACAAAGCACTTCATACACAAATTCACCATGAAGCACCTTTGCAGGTAAGGCTCTCGCGAAATGCAAGCTGTGAAACGCTAAACGTGCACCACAGAGAAGACGCTGTGCAGGGACGCTATTCGTTATACTGCGACGGCCCAGCATCGGCACACGGTGCTCTGCGTTCACAGCCACCACCATCTCTGCACTTCCCAACCCCAGCAGAGACCGGGGATGCTCCCACACACTCACTCTGATTCCGTGAAGCACTGGAGCATCTGGTCGACTTTCAACAGTGCATTTCTGCTCTGGGCACTTCCCTAGGAAATGGGGCATCTTTGCTGAGCTCCATGAAACAGGGATGGGGTTGCCCTCAGACTTCTGGCTCTGCCTCAGTCAGGATGACACAGTGCCATTTCCCTCTAACCTGGGATCATCAACATCATCATCACCATTCCCCAGAGCATTAGTACCTCTGAGCCAATGTCTCCTCTTCTGTTTCCTTTTTTCCTTCTCCCTTTTAATAATAAACAAGCAGATGAACAGTGGGAGAAATGATGCCTGGTTTTCTACAGATTTATGACGACTGACCTTTAAACTGGATTACACTGAATATTCTCTATTATTTCCACATATTCCTTCAAAATTCCATTCTACTTCCCCTGACAATTGTCCTCCCGTAGAGTACTTTGGCTGCGATCTGTGGCTTGCTGCATCCCACTGCAGATGGGATCAGAAGCTAGAGACAAACATGCAACGTCCATCCAAACATCCATCCTCCTGGCCGCCCATTTTTAATGATGCTTGCAGAAAATGAATTATCTTTGAAGCTTCTTCCCTTGTACCCAATTTGGCTGAACCAGGCCAAAAGGTGAGAGAAGGGGGCAGAATGGGCTCTACAAGCCTGGCTGCTGCTGGAAAGAGGGTGAAGGTGATTGGGTCACCTCACTCTGACCTGCAGATCCCACCCTGCTCATGACACTGACTTTCATAGATGAGGGAAGGGAGGCTCAAAGCAGTGTCCTGGGACAGGGTGGTGGAGATAAGGATGGAGCCACATCTTCCGGACGCTCCTCCACAGCTCACTCACCCTCCCAGACCACATGGCTGCACCTAATGGTCTGCTCCTTTTCTGATGTATGACGTTCTGCAAAATTCATGTGGCATTATCAGCAAAAGGAAGAAAATTCAACAGACATCAAAGACAGAGCAAGGCTTATTTATATTTCACTGACACCCCCCTCCCCCCAAAGAAGAGCGAGCTCAGAACAAAAAGATAAAGGAATGGGACAGAAGATAAAGACTGGAGAACAAGAAACACCTAGGTTGCAACTTTGAATCAGTCAAAGGTTTCTTAAAAGTCAGACTAAGTGTTTTGAATTCCCCAGTCTCTAGAAGCTCAGCAAACTCTCTGCTGCACTTAGCTGCTGCACTGAGCTCCCACCTCTCATGAGGATCTTCCACAAGCAAGGATGCTCTGATATGGAGGAAACCAAGGTCCCTCCAAAATATATATAAATGAGTGGATGGATGAAAAAAAAAAAAAAATCTGTCTGCTACTGTTTTGCTAGAAGATTGTACAGATTGTTACTTCTCTTCCATCGTCTATTCCACAGAGTGGTTTTCTGCACGACTAATTGCTGGCTTGCTAACTTTACACTTCAAATAGCTTTTCTGCCACATGAGAATCACTGTCCACTACAGAAATAAAGCCCAAGTCAAATGCTTCTTTTTGGAGGTCAGTAACAAAACAAAATGAGTTTCAGTCCAAGCTGTACAAATTCGGGGGCTCACAACCAGCTGGACACCATCTTTGTCCCTTCAACCTGTGCCCTGAAAGAGCGGAAGGAAACAAGGCCCAACACCTGCATAAGCCAGGAGACTTTATTAGCACCTCCAAGCCATAGCCGCTCCAGGACCTCGGTAAGGATGTCGTTTGGGATAAATCAATACACAGTTGGCTAAGGAGGATGGAACCTCTGTGGCACATTTCCGGGAGCTGCATCACGTATGTTTGCAGGAGCTGCCATGTCTCACTCGAGAACGTCAGAGAAAGCACCAGGAGCATTTCATAGCTTTCAAACACGAGGTGCTCGTCAGAACACCAAACCCACGGCAGACAGCTTTGAATACATGGTGTTGCTTCTGACAAAGCTGCTAAATGATGCTGCCTTGGCTCCTCCGATTCAGGAGCGAGGTGGCTCTCCCACATGGTCGCTCTGCTGGAGTTCAGTGGGCAGGGCAAAACACAAACCTGACCCCAGAAACCTCTGGATTTCACCTGCAGATGGTTGTTCCTCCAGTTAGCTATGACTACCAAAATTTCCGGGGGGGAGGAAGGGAGAGAAGATACCCTTCAGCAACACTGCTTCCTGATGGGAACCGGAGCTACACTTCATTACCTGGGCCATGTCCACAGCACACACATCCCTTCAAGGGACAAAATTCACACCTGATTCCCAATGAACGGGAATGCACCATGGACCGCTCAACCTCTGTCCCTAAGACGACCTGGCTCACCCTCAGCGTTTCCTTACAGACAGGACCCCAGACAACTGACCTTTTCTGGAATGCTGCCACCGCGGGCTGCCCACAGGCATGGGGTGCCCACAGGCATGGGGTGCCCACAGGCATGGGGTGCAGGGGTGCTCTCAATGGCTGCCCTGCGAGCAGCCCATCGACACGGGGAGGGAAGGCAGCCCTCACCCCTCCAGCTCACCTGCCACATCTCCTGCTTGTCTTGCCATGCTGTGGGGGGTTGGAAATACCCCACAAAACCACCTTTTTAAAAAAAAAAAACAAACAACCCAAACAACACACAAAGCAGCAAAAGGCAACCAGGTAAAAACCAAAAGCACTCGGCTCCAAGCAGACAGCTGCCATCATGAATGAGGTCCAAACCAAACCACCGAGAGCCTGCGTGCAGTAATAAAAGCTTTGGATTTGCTTTGCTTCAGCAAAGCCATCCGGGATGGGAGCGTACAGGTCAGAAGCAACGCGTTCTTTTAAACCTATTTCCCCAAAAGTGCATCACAGCAGTTATGACTGAAGCCCTAGTCTGGTTTCATTTAATTTCTGAAGTTTAATTTGTTTAATTAACAAAATAACCCAGCCACAGTCCTCTGATCTTTCAAATCCCTGTTAAAATGGCTCCGGCGCATCAACGCGAGAACAAAGCGGGACCTAATTTGGCAACTCTGTGCATGACTGAGGAAACGCCACATTTCCTACCTGTTCACCTGGCCCCAGGCTGGGGAAACTGGAGAACCGGACAGGGAAAATAAGCCTTACTTTTAGGCCTGGCTGGTACTGGGAAATGTTTGCCTGTGTAGCAATGCCACCTTCCAGCAGAAAGATATAATCGTACAGTTCAAGCAAAGGGAGGGGGGGCGGGAAGCAAAAAAGCTTTCTCTTGCTCAGCACTGAAATCTTTTCACTCTCTCCCATCTTTCCCTTGTGCACATAGCTAGTTTTACAACCCCCCCTCCCAAAAAAAGCAAGTATTTGGGTAGAGACTGAACTCCTTTTCTGCAGTGCTGTTCCCACGTGGGCTCTTCCAAGGTGGTGGCAGAGTGGGAATTTTCCATGGCAGCTGGGACACAGCCCGGTGGCAGAAAGCATCGGCCAAAATCCTGTGAGCTGTGGCTGGGCAAGTGGTAGCGCAGCAGAGAGACAGGGCGAGATGCTGTCTGTCTTCTCTCGTACCCCAAAACTTAAGTGAGTCTAAAAAAGGCTGTCATAGACAACCAAATTTGAAGGGATGTAAAATTAAAAAGCATGGAAAACCTTAACTTTGGCGAAAAGGGAAAAGTACACCCGAAATATCACCACTCCGTGCTGTGTCCTGCTTCCAGTCAAGGGCTGGAAGAAAATAATACAACAGAGGCTGAAACAAGCTGAATCCCCACCCAGTGCAAATACATCTTTTCTTTTCACAGATATCTTGTTTGTTTTTTTTGAAAAAAAAACCAAAGAAACAAATCAGAAAGAAAAACACTTTAGTGACACTTGTGTGATTCGCCAGTAAAATCTTTCTCATTTTTCATCTCACTGTATTGTTTGCTCTGCCCTGTGCTAGCAGAGGGTTCCCAGCATCCGGCCTCATCTGAAAAGGAACAGTGGGAAAACCACCACCACGAGGATACCTGCAAATCAGCACAGGACTACAGCGGGTTTCACTTGTAAGGGCCAACTGATGTTTAAAGAGGGTGGAAGCATTTTATTGCTTTGCTGCTCAGGAGCTCAGTCTCCAGGAACAACATCCTCTCTGCTATGCAGCACAAACAACAGCAAGTTACGTCTTTGTAATTTAAAAATAAACAATCATCCCAACCCCTCAAAAACCCTCCCCATGTCTGAATGTGATGTTTAATATCGTAGAGGTACAAACTCCTCCTTACAGCTTTCCCATGCCCCTTCCCCAGCTGGAGGATGCAGCAGGAGGAAGAGGAGGTGCACAGCACAAGACCAAACCAGAGCTCACTAGAAAGGACTTGCAGGACAACTCTTTCTGTCCCTCTTTTTTGGGGGGGATACTATCCCACTTCATCACGCAGCAGGTGTATCTCAGCAAACCTCAGCACGGATGCTGCACTCAGTCCTGAGATTTGAGCCAGGCCTGGCTGCCCACCGCCTTGTGAACACCGCAGGCTGCTTTTAAAGCAGAGACACCAGAAGCACAAATTTTTCCCTGAGCTGAAGAATTTGCCACCCCTTCCAGGACGTGTAACCAACCATGCCGCAGTGCTGCACCTCTTTGGCACCTCAGCGGGTCCATTCATTTCCGGTTAGCTTCAGTGATGGTCCTCTCCTTCTTGCAACCTTCCAAGCCTGTGGGTCCCTGGCTCCCCCAGGACTCAGAAGCACGTGTCCCTCAGAGCATCCCTGCTTTTAACACTGAATTCCAACCTGCGTGGCTGCCCAGAAGTCATGCCCGTAGAGTTTAGAGCAGAGCAGAAATTAATCGATATTATTTGACAGCTTCGTAACTCCCCCATGACTATCAACTCTTCCCCCACGAAGGCTGCAGCGATTGGAACACATGCAGCACAGAGCAGAGCTATCATCCTCCTCCCTACCAGAGATGCTGAACTCACATTCATTAATGTTGCGGTAATATTATTCTCCTACAAATCCAAGGATGAGAGGTGAGATACACATTTCATGGTGCAAAAAAAGAACATGCCTAGGGTGATGTTTTTCCTTCCTTACAACTGTTTTTAGCATGCAGCTGGTACAGTAATATCAAAAAGCATATCAGCTAGCACAGCAAAAAAATGCTGATGCTCTTCACCGTGATAAAATACTTAAAAACATTGCTTAATTATATGCAGAAGAATAACCAGCAGCAAACCAGGCCAAATAATTCCTGCATGATGGAACGGGACTGCAATGATTTGCAAAAGAAAGCCACAGCAAGAAAGGCAGGTTTTGCGAACTACAGAGCAGAGCTTTTAAAACAACATTTAAGTCAGAGCAGCCTAGAGCTCTGACACTTCTGCAGTTCTTTGTATGCTGAATAAAATGCAATTAATGGGGAGGTATACTGATCGTTCTAGCAATAACTTTTGCAGACATGTGAAAAAAAAAACTTTTGAAAGTGCTATACATTTTCAATTTGCATATGTCAGTGTAGACATATCTAATTAGAAAAAAACCCCATGTAGATGTTTGTAGCAGGGTGCCATGGCCATGAATTTTTGTCTACAGAGAAGCAGCAACTGATATCCTTTCTTCTCAGGACCGGCGGCTCACACCTTTCAAAGCCCATCTGCAAACCAAACCCCTCCAGGATCCACGACTCCCCCAGCAATGTGTCCTGTGAAAGCGGATGTCAACACATCTGTGAACGGGGGCAGAAGCAAACCCAGCACACATCCCGCCTCTGCCCTACACCCCTACAGCACGGTCACCGAGACACTGTAAAAATACACAGATAAAAATTAGGGTTGTTGGTGGAAACGGGCTGAGGGCAGGATGACACGCGGTTTCAAAAGGCATCAACAGTACCACAAAACCCTGGAGAACCGTGTGCCTAAGCCAGCCCACGTGAGAGCTGCCTCTCTTTGTTAACAGTTCAGCTGCGATGTGACCACTGCGTAGAGATAAAGAAACTTATTCTGGAAAACACAGGTGTTCTGGAAAAAACACCCCTCTGTAGGCTTTACCAGAATAGGTTGTGTCAGGCAGGACCGCGCAATAGCCATATTTCAGAGTACAGCTGCTCACAGGGTATTCGTTTGAACTAAAATGTTCCCACTCATGCTGCTGCAAAGCCAAAGACATGGGAAAAATGGCGAGCTTTCTGTGCTGCACATTGTACAAATGCAAGTCGTCAACCCTTTCCCAGAAAAGGGAAAGTTGAACATTGTGTGCTGTGAATTTTCTATTACAAGTACTCATCTGCAATCATGGGCTTGTATTTTTTTTTTTCTTTTTTAAATGCAAGCTGAAGTTTAGTTGCTAAAATTTGGATTAGGCCCGATTTTAGCTTTTTTGCTCTCTGGTAAGATAACAAAGCAAGCTACTCAGGATGAAAAACATCACCTTACGGACTGGTTCATGTCCTGCAGCAGTATTTCAACTGCAGCAAGGGTCACTTGTCCCATCCAAGACAGTGGTCTTGATCTCAGGTACAGCCAGAGATGGTCCATCTCTAGTAGGACACACACCAGAGCACATGAGCAATGGCGAGCAGCAGCGAGAGCACCAGGGTGCCAAGGTGGGGACAAAATCCAGGTTTCCTTGCTTCCCAGCCACTGCTTTCTCCTCCAAAAAAAGGGCTGGCAACCCACAGCTTGCACACAAAATGTGGCACATGGGCAACCACACACAAGGGCTGCGGCTCCCACTGGTTTCTCAAGTTGGTGCAGTCCAGGAGAAGCTTTTTCCCTTGTAGTGTGGGCTTCTGCCAGAGGCACCTGCTTTGGGGTCCTGCTGAACACATGCCTTAGCTGGTGCCCTGCACCGGAGTTGTGGGTGCTCAGGGACAGGAAGGGACCCAAAATCCCAGCGGCACCTGAGACTGTGCATGCTCCAAATGCCAAGGTGTTAGTGGGTGTGCTCCTGGGGCCTCACTTTCTTGTTTGGGAAGTAAAAATATAAACTGTCCTCTTTCAAGCAAGAAGATGTATGAACCACCCCTGCAAGATACAGCCAGATACATCAGCAGATGTTCTCAACACCCGCAGAGGGGCTGAACCTCTGTCCAACGCCCTCCACCAACTGCTTCCAGCGGCAGCGAGCTCCAAAGATTTGTCATGTCAAAATTATCTCCTTTAATCGGTGGTGTGTTTAGTCCTAGGGTGGGTACTTGCAAGTTCATAGGAGAGAAATAAAGACCAGCAGATTTCTGAAGAGAGAAACACAAACACTATAAAAACATTCATTCTAATTAGTTTAATTACTTGTCTGTGCAGCTCACTGAATCCTCATCACTGGACTGGATTAAAGTCACTGGGTTTAAGTAGTTCTTCATATTGAGTTTTTATCCAGCACCATGTGGTGGGAGGACAAGAGACTCACAGACACAAAACAAAAATTATCTGTAGACACTATCTTCAGCTACATGTGTAAAATCTGGATATATCCACCTTTGATTTTGCACAGGAAAAAACAGTTTGTTCTGTTTCAATATTCAGCTTCATTTCTTTTCAGCTATGCTTTTAAAGAGTGAACTTTTCTAGGAAGGGAGGGGTGGTAAAAGAAGTACTCTTCTCTTCAGCAACTTTTAAGTCATCATTTCCCATTTACTAAGATCAAACAACAGCAATGTCTGTTTCCCTTTCTCCTTCATGTCATCATTCCATGACACTGCCACCGAGATGGGATGCAGCTGTATACATTTTATTTATTACTATGCATTTTATGTATTATTATATATTTTATCTCTTCAGATTTGTTGTTACTATAGGGACACTATCACACCTAAATGCCTCCAAAGCAGGAAGATGGGTTACGACAGAATCAACACATTGGATTTCTTTACTCCATGTGCTTACAAAACTTCAGCAACAGTACAGAAGTTTTCCTGCTTTAGTACTTCTCACACTGCTTGTCTCTGTCAGCAGATTTTTCTGCTCTGGGAACCACAGCATCCTGCCTTTAATCAGCTGAGGGTCAATTTTTTTCAAGTAAAATCATCGAGGCACTCACAAATGCTTCTGCAGGTAAAATGCAAAGGAAAAACAAAATATAAGTCACATGTACATTCTGGGTGTTCCTCTTGCATGGCTGCAGGGTAGAAATAAGCTCTACATTTCTCAGAAAAATGCTTTCAATTCTCAAGAAGTAGCCCCTAAAGCCCTACATCTCTTGGCTCAGGCAGCACATGGCACACATCACAGCATGCAATAGAGAGAAAAGCACCCAGAGGGCATGATGGAGGGGAAAGCATGAAGGCTGAGGCCAGGGGATGATTTGGTGACCGCTGGCAGAGGGATCTGGACAGGCTGGATCGATGGGCCAAGGCCAGCTGCATGAGGTTCAACAAGACCAAATGCTGGGTGCTGCACTACAGTCAAAACAACCCCACGCAACACTACAGGCTGGGGAGGAGTGGCTGGAAAGCTGCCTGGCAGAAAAGGACCTTGGGGTGTTGGTCGACAGCCGGCTGAGCATGAGCCAGCAGTGTGCCCAGGTGGCCAAGAAGGTCAACGGAATCCTGGCTTGGATCAGGAATAGTGTGGCCAGCAGGAGTAGGGAGGTGATCGTGCCCCTGTACTCGGCACTGGTGAAGCCGCACCACGAGTCCTGTGTTCAGTTTTGGGCCCCTCACTACAAGAAAGACATTGAGTTGCTGGAGCGTGTCCAGAAAAGGGCAAT
>Ga0065711_1004770_pt1 | contig 22438 bp, 7 predicted proteins | sample Hoacrofraction12_FD_59098 | JGI IMG/M metagenome (GOLD analysis project Ga0065711, IMG submission 59098) | Hoatzin crop microbial communities from Cojedes, Venezuela - Epithelial fraction 12 v2 (version 2) | ecosystem: Host-associated > Birds > Digestive system > Esophagus > Crop | place... | reverse complement strand
CCCAAAGAGTTGGAATGTGAAAAGAAAGTACAAAATGGAAGATAATTATCTTGTCCACAGGCCTATTTTGCTTTTCCTGACTCCTTCTTTTCCCTTCAGACAAAGAGATTTCAGAAGAATGAAATAATTGCTAAAGTTTTGTTCAGGAACTTATACTTTAGCCCCAGTTGGCTGACCAAGATTTGAGCCCACTGGATTCTTTAGAGCTGGGAATAGAAGTGGCTGCTTCTATCTTTGATGATTTTCTAAATTTAATTTTAAAATATAAAATTGTTTCACTGAAGAACAGAACAAAAGAAAGCTTTTCCACTGAATTCACTTCCAAATATTCTTTAGCTGGTACATATGTGACAAGTACTTGGATACACGTTTTTTCTCTTTGATGGCCATTTTCTTCTAGGACATGCTGTGGCTATTCATTTCCATGTAGGTCTTTTTGGCTTTCTTTCATCTCCATCCAGAAACACCAAGGAACAACTGTCTACCCACGTCCCATTTGGAGTAAAGATTGCTGCAGTCTGCGTAGTCTGCTTCTTGACTTCTAAGAGGTGAACTGTTATAATTATCCTGAAAATAGAGTTGCTGGCCACAGAACTGCTGTATCAGTTCAAAAACCGCCTTCATGTAATGCTTTTGCAATCTCTAGGTGTACTTTTCCTGCGTTAATCTATATCAGACCTGGACACGTTATTACTAAAAAACCCATTACCTTTGGAGATTCCTTATGTCCTCCAGCTCTTCTTAATCCACTCACCATGAGGCATGGCTAATGATGTGCTTGTTATTTGTGTTAGAAAATTAGAGTTTTTCCCGGGTGTCCTTACTCCGTTTATTTCAAGTTTTCTCCGGAAAGCTTCTGATGTGTAAGACCAATTGCTTCTGCTCCAAGGCCATTTAAGATGGTTTGAGGGGCCCCCAGGGCATCTTCTGCAGGCTGCTGTAAATCCTCTCTTTTGCAGGAATCAGAAAGTTTGCGACATTTGCCATATAAAAGAAATCTCAGAACTATGTTGAATCTTTGAGTTTAGACATCCTATTTTCATCATGTTAAGATAGAATTTATGAGTGGAGAAAGAAGTCAGAAGAAATAGTTTTGTTGCCTCTGTTAACATAGAGCATAGGTTTTCTGCTTACAATGTGAATTTCAGTCTTGGGTGGCTATTGGGTCCTTCGCTTACTCTGATCACAGGTTACTGGAAAATGTGTCCGTGTGTGTCTAAAATTGGTAACATAGGTTATTGCTTATCTAAATTGCACACTTGAAAGAGATAGGGGGAAGGAAATTTCTGAACTAGAGATGAGGCAAAATGGAGCGATGGCCCAAATGAGGTGGTTCAAGTAAATTTCATTAATCTCTTTTACACGAGAGGAGATGAAGTATTTGTCAGAAGTTCTCTACTGATTTTTCACTGTAATATTTCAAGTTAATCAGAATCTAATAGAAAAGAATGTCAATCCCTACATTTGACTGGTAAATACTCTGCTGTTTCACTACTAGAAGATCATTAAAGTTTGCCTTTCTGCTGAAAACAAATACTTCACGTGTATTTTAATCAGGACTTTAAAATGCAGTTGGCAGACACTATCAGAGTAACATCTTCAGTTGCAAGAGATGTCTCTAAATGGTGGGTGTTCTGGCGGTCACCTTGTTTAACCTAAGGTTTTATAATTTTTTTTGGACTAAATAAGAAAAGCTATTTCTTTGAGACTGAATCCAAAACCTACTGGAGGAAAACAATTGTTTTTTGATGAATTGTAATCTCTTGATTCAGTGTTTTACAGGAATTATATATGGAAAAGAATAGTAGGGAACTCCATGAAATTATTGTGACAGCCGAAATCAAAACAGCAAAAGCTTTGAAAAGTGTATCTTCGAAAATTACTTTTTCTTTTCAGAGCTGTGTGAACATACTGAGTGAAACTTATAGTTTCATAATTTTCAGTGTGTAATCAGTGAACTGTTTTAATTCGGCACATATGACACCTTCATCCTTGTTTGCAGGGAGATTATCTCTAATTAGAGTCAGTCTAATTAAACAGCCTAATTAACACTAAGGTTTCGGCACAGATTGAACAGTTTTTATTGTGTGCTTATTTTTGCCAAGTCACTTATGACTTTTTGTTTTTCTTTCATGATCCTAAGGTTATGAGCAAAACCACTGGAAAGCTGTAAGAAAGTAAGAGGGGCAAAATGCACCATTTTTGTCCGTTCTGGACCTCAGCGGTTTGCATTACAGTGCAGCCCAAGACAAGAACCACAGATTTCTGAAGGCCAGGTTTTTCGTCTGAAGTCAAAGGTGTTTCCTCTGGACATGTGAGCCGCTCCACACTCCCAAGAGGAAGTGTCTCACCCATGAGATAACGGATTTCCATCTGAACTTCCAGGAGGTTTGGACAGGTCGTACACCTGTGTGTACCTGAAGAGCCTTGCAAGGCAGAAGAACCACTGATAAGAAACTCAAGTCCTCTTTCTCCTTGCCCGTGGGAGATGGGGAAACCGCTCCTTGAGAGGAACCGCTGCCTCGATGTGCTCAGACAGCAGGAAGAAGGTGCCGGTCTCCTACTCGCGAAGCTGTGCCTGGTCAAAGACCCAGGGGCCAGGGTTGCTGTGGTAAGATCTAGTCAAGGTTCTTTGACTGTACCGACCCTAGGGTTTCACTGTGCTACAGCAGGCTGCAGGCACTTTCGTGACAAGAAACCTTATTTCACTCTGCTTAGGTGTTTCTAAATTACCCTGTACAAAGCCTGAAGTTTTGAATGCTAAGCCTGAAGTTTTATTTCCAAATCTTCACAACCATCTCTGTCATCAGTACAAAAAAAAGAATAAAGTAATGATCTGCTTAAACAGTGCCATTCCTGACAGTAGGTGGTTATTTTATATCCGAGTTTGTAAAACAGCTAAGAACATTGTGTTATTTTTCATAACAAAAGTGGCCTGAAGCACGTTCATCTGGTTTGCTTAACATTGTCTGCTACTCAGAGTTTGAAGTGAGTGGTGAGTGTGAATGTTCAGACCTTCATATGCAATTACTTTGGTACAGGAGAAGAGAAAAATATCATGCGGGGTACTGATCCTGCTTTATATTTGAACACAGAATAAAGTCCTTTTGTTTAAGCGTAAAGTGCAAATGTTTACCTTGGAGCCTTGTATAATTTTAATTAAAACACGCAGTCATGCCTCTGAACCTCTGAGTTCTACCTCTGAGTCATATAAAATGAAATCTCAGAATTAAAATTTCTACGAATAGTGGTTTGTTTTGCTCTATTGCTAATCTTAATAAACACACTGCAGGTTAGTCCCATTTATACTTTTCTGTCTGATCTTCTTCAAACTAATTCTGTGATCAGTTTTGGTCATGTTTCAGCACCTAGGTAATTCCGATTAGCATTATAACCCAGTACAATATAAGCAGTTTAATCAGAAATTGCAAATGAACCTCAACCAAATCTAGTCTAATCAGCTATTTTGCTGATGTTGCTTCAGCAGCAGGATTGTCAAGCACAGAATGAATTAGCTATATGTATGAATGGCTTTAGGACATGTTTGATACTGATTTAGAGGAGAATTTGCATAAACAGCACTTAAAACTTAATTAAAAGTAAAAACCCTGTGGTACGCTTCTAAGGACGAGCAATTTTTGCTAAATTTAATGATGAGGAAGTCAGACCTCAACTAATCCTTTCCACTTTCTCAATCTGCTACAAGAACAGCCTCTTGCATTGATTATGTAGACAGTTGTTATAGGTTCTACCCACCACAATATATTTGCAGTAAGTCTAATCACCAAATGTCCACGATTCAGCACTTCATTACTTCTTTTATTTTAGGGTTGACATGTTTATTTTGGCATGGAGCATCTTCCTCTAATTAAAAATTACTTAGCACTGATGACCCATTACAGCAATCATATGTTTTATGATACTCAGGATCCTGGCTGAGGAATAGTAGGCAGAAAATTTATTTACCCCAGCAGACTTAAAAACAAAGAAACAGAATGCTGAGCATTAAAGAAACCTAACAAAATGGAATGATAGGCTAGTTTGAAAAACATTCGATAATGAGTCTGGATAATGAATTGCTTTCAAACAATAAGAACAGAAATTTGGCTTAAAGCCTAGCTTATTGATATAATTTCTTTTGCCTTTCTCCCTGTTGATCTAAAAGCAAAATATTAATTCCTTAGCAATAGTTCAGTTAGATTTATTAATGCATCCATCTAGAGTCTTGAATTTGGGTTGCCAGAGCAAAATCTCAGAAAAGTAAAATGCTGTCTGCACTTAAAATCTTGTGATATTTATGGCAAAATTCCCAAGGGCTTTAGTAAATCCAAGTGCAGGTTAACCTTAGTGAACTAAGCTTAGCTAAATATACAGGGAAGTATCCCTTGCAGAGTCTTATATTCTCCATGGAGATGGCATGGAGAGAGAAACAGAATGCCTACTGAGCAATAGGCTACATATGTTCATGTAAAACTTTAACAAAAGTCAGTACAACCTGGAACAAACTCCCCCATTCTGACGATGAAAGCCTCCCATTGCACTGTCATTGTCATTCCAAAAACCTCACAAGAAGAAGCCTGAAAATAGAATTTTAATATTGACAACATCTTAATGAGATGAGATGAAAATATTTCTGATTGCGAAGGATATTTCCTGTACAGATAAGAAAGTTAGTAAATAGACATTTCAGTAGAAATTCTAAAATTCTCAAATACAGTGATATTCAGTAACAAGCAGCCTTTTCCCAAAGAGAATATAGTTCAATTATTTTTATAACGGAATCTATACTGAAGGTATTCAACACACATTTAAGCAGATAACGTTCCAGCTGTGCAGGAGGATTTCAAAATGTGCACAAAGAGAAATCCAGAATTGAACTGAAGACCTGCATTTGGATGGTATAACCAAATTATTAGGAAATTACTTCATTAAATAGAGCCAAGAAAAAACAGCTTCCTTCTCCAGATCTGCAAGCTTATGACATCTAGTGTTGTCCCAACTAAGTTGCCTTAACAAGGATAAAAGAGATAAAAGAAAAGGGAATATGTCAGTGAGTATTGGAATGATAGTAAGTTCTTTAATTTTTCTTTCTGATTTCTTTCTTTTGATACTGAAACATGTCAGAGGGTTGGGAATTGTCCTGTCGGTTCATCTCACTTTTTTTTTAGTTTTGTGGGACAGAAGAACCATGTAATTTCGTACAAACTGACAAAAATGTCTGTGGAGGACTTGGATAGCTTTATTTTACACCTGTCTTATGCTAAAAGGTACCTGTATCACTAGTTCACAAGCGTCAAGATCTACGTAATATAAATCGCAGTCTAGCAGGTTCTTTTGACAGGGAGGTTAATATGGCTGTACATTATTATTCATCAGTCTTTGCCGTTACACTTGATCTCTTTGGCAAAGAATGCTAGAAAAACAGATGCTGGAATTTTTTTCCTATCTCCTAACACAAAGAAAATAAACAAAAAATAACTGAAAGAAAAACATCCTTAGGTCAAATCAGACCCGTGTAGGAGGACTGGGACAAAATGAAGACTCTACAGCAGTACTGCAGAGGCTATATTCACCATTTCCAATATACATATGAACAATTAGAAAACTGCAAGCACTTACACCAAGAGTTTTGTATGACTTGCAAAACTTCTTGTGTGCTGCTTTTAGCAGCTCTTGCCTTTAACCTTTTTACTCTTGGTAACTTTGCTTTTGTATTTTATTGCTTACTTCGTTCCAGCACAGTATCTTCTGACTCAAATTCAGCATTCTGTAGGTCTTGAAAACACATCTGACGTAGGAGCTTAGTACCCACAACATTTTTCATTTTAAAGCAAGAAATTAACCTGACTTGCACACCCAGTCTTTTCCGATGTTGCAGTCTTTGTTCTTTTAATTATTCTGGTTTTCTAGTAAGATATGTTTTCCTGGAGTCTGATTCTTCAGTGCTTCTCCTCACTTTCTCTAAGCCTTATCTTATGGTCCATACCAGTAGAATTTTTGTAGAAACCTAGAATTTTCCTTCTGTTTTCTCTCAGCATTTTTCAGTGTCCTTTTTCTTACAGGTCTTTTAGTGAAATAATTACACCCACATGCGCTCTACAAATACTTTTTTTTTGTAAAGCAGGCTAAGGACTTTTCTAGTGGGAGTGGGATGGGGAGGGAGAATAGAAAGCAAGGCGATAAACCCGTTGTGCCAGCTACCAGTTATGCCAAAAAGACGTGAATCCCTCCTCTTTCATAGGGAGTGAAGAGCATCTGGTTAGCCTCCTGCTTTCCACACACACATTTCCAATGAAGTTTGACACAACTGACAGCAGTAGCAGCTGGTCTGCTATTAACGTAAAAGAGTACAAGTCGTAATGTTGAAATGTAGTACAGAGAGGAAAGAAATCAATTGGATCCTGATTGACTCATCCGCTTAAGCTATTAAAATTTATGTGATTTGACTTTTTTTTTTCATCTTTTAATTTCCTTCTGCTAGTTAGTGGAACTTTGGACTTCGTTCCTTCTTTGTTGTATAATGCAGTCCAATCTCTTTGAGGTTTAAAACATTTCCTACTAATAACAATGAACAGATGATTCTATTTTTGTGTCTGTAGTGTTTATAACTGAATGTATCTCAGTCTGAATCTTCCTGTCAGGCTTATTCTAAAGCAGAAAAACAGATACTTTGTCAGATAATCCACACTCCTTCCTTTCATGTACTGTTGCATGATTCTGAAGAGACAGTTTGCTGGACTTCTTTAAGTCAGAAACTTTACCTGATTTAGAAACGATGTCTCAAAGATTGCTATTTACTAATTTTTGAAGACTCAAAATTTTATATGTGGTGGTGAATAATCCATTTTGATTGTTAATATTTTACTTTAATCACAGCTCAAGAATATTTTTTAGTTTGAATTCTAAAAACTTTTTCAAATATGTGTATGGGAATATATGTAAATCATTATTAATAAGGTATTCATACAAACATGTTCTTAACCCCAAATTTTCCTGAATGCTTTTTCAGTTTCAATTTTTTCAGCTAGTTGGAATTCTTATGAGCATAAAAAATGTGATTTATTTTATTCAGAAAGGGTAGCTATATAAATCTTCTTTTATGATTTCTATGTTAATTATTTGTGTGTTGTTGATCATCACTACATTCTATTACTACAGGCATAAGTCTCTGAAAGATTCACGGATACTTACTATCCATGAAATAAAACCATAAGGGGTTTTTTATTGTTGTATGAGGTATTATGATACTTGTCTTAGAAGTTTGTATCAGAGGTGTGCTAATATTGTTATAGATTTATTTACACAATTCTACGAATACTTGATAGTAGCAGTTATTTGTAAAAACACATGAAAATGGAATGGAGGCTGTTGCAAGCATTGTGCTTAGGAAGGAGACAGCTCTACCTGTGGAATGTTTCATGTAAGAGCAGAGCCTAAGAGCTCATATGGTTTGTTCTCTCCTGGAATAGGTTTCCCTTGCTTGTAGTTTTATTTTGGAACAGTTTCATTTGAATGCTTATAACTTTGGCTTATAAACTGCCAAAACTTTTCACTGAGAATTGTGAAGAACAAAAAGGAAGGCTTTTCCTACTGTGACTGTGAGACAAAGGGAAAGTGATTCTCCCAGAGGCTGCTATTAGAGTCGTGTTTTGTTTGCATATCCAGCCCCAGTTGGTGGCCAGAACCACAAACAGCAGAGCAGAAGGTGAGAGACAGCCTGTTAGACCCACCTTGGACTACCTCGTCATGAAACTGTCAGTCAGACTTCGTGGTCTCTGATGCCTGTTTTCATCTTAATTAGGTGTTGTTGAAATTAAGTGCTATTCACGTATTCAAGTTGGCCAAGGGCCCTCATTGTTAACTAGATCTGGACAAATGATGAAAAAATAGATTTATTGAGTAATTTATTCAGGAAATACTTCAATAGTTTGTAAGAAAGACTACTGAGTGAAGGTTATTTCAGTAGTTCTCTCCTTAAACATATCCTGATTTTGACAGTGGTAGGTGTAAGGAAAGCATCTACAGATGGTGACCTGCAAGATTTACACAAAATAAGTTGCAGGACAACTCTATTTCTTCTTATAACACTGGAACATATTAGACAAGAATCAGTAAACCTCCCCTATCTTACCCAGTCTCTTTCTGCACTGGTACTGATATTATCTTGAAATCTTATAGGGTGTCTTCAAACATAGTTTAAGAATTAATTTATATATGAAATCAAGTTTTCTTTTTTTGCTTTTCCTCCTACAAAAATTAAATGTTAGCAGCATGTCCACTAGTAAATAATGAACTTTCTTGTCTTCCGAAGTAGAAGAAGCTGTTGAAATCCATTTGTGAAAACTGTAAGTGAAACTTTGTCAACATTATTATAATTCTTTCAAGGAAATAGTCATTAGAATTTTGCAGAAAGAAAGATAGATGTGCATATTTTGTCTACTCAATTTTGTGATGAAAGTTTAACAGCCAAGTAGAAGAGTTAGTGAACTAGAAGACAGCTTTGAAACTTCTACAAAATTAGTTATGTGGCAGTTTCAAATGACTGCAAAACCCAGTAACTGTGTCTGCAGCAAGACATTTTATCTTCATTAGTAATAAATCAACAAATCTAATTAAGGAAGTGTGGCACAACACAAATTTGACAAGAAAATGTAGTCAGCTTAGAGTTTTATAGAATCAGCATCTTTAAACACACATAGATAAAGGAAGAAAAAGTAAATTATTCAAGAAGTAGGCAGTAAAATGCCTTTGTAATTAGTTTAAAAGATTTTTCCTGAGGAGCTGAATTATTATTCAAACTGTGCAACTTCAATCAAAAGCACACTCCTGGGCACCTGAACTCCGTTGTAAGGTAAATCTCTAAACGATTCTGGGTTCAGCAAAATTTGTCTGGAATTTTGTTGGTTTTGCTACGTACTGCAAGACTACTTACCTTATATTTTAGGGAGGGAAGAACTTTGTGAATAATATTTCTCAAAATTACAACCCTTACACCAGAAGAAGCACTGAATATCCCTTCTCCTAGGTGTAGGACACCAGACTAAACACTCTGTATGATACAGCTTTCAGAATTGTAGTGACAGGACTACGTATGACTTGGGATACTTGCAGAGAAGTTCAGTCAACTGTAGCTTGATTATTTTTTAAAATCGTGTCAAAAGGCTCTTAAGGACGTATAGCTACATACTGTTCTTAATAGATAACTTCTTTGAAAATCTGAATAAATCCCATGAAAGTGCTGCCATACACAACGAATAGTTTTTTCCTTTCTACTTCTGACCACTAAAGTTAGAAAGTATAGTCATTATAGCTTAATGTATTTGAGAACACTGCGGATTACTTGTTTATAATGTGACAAGTATATTTAAAAATCATCTTTGGTTTCTCTCCTACAGATTTATGATGTCATAATAAATGTATGCAGTCATAAATATCAAAAGGGATGCTTGAGGAGAATTAGTATATAGTTACAAGCTTGCCATTCCCGAGGAAAAATACAAATGTTGAAGTTTTTTTTTTCAATTAAATTTATTGTTGATTATACATTTTAACTTGGAGATACTGAAATATTTTGAATTTGTTAAATAAGGTCCACTGAGAAAAAGCATTTAAAGAACAGTGAATTGTCTAAACCAGATAAATAATTTGTGTAATTGTAATTCTTTTGTACTGACTGCTTAAATCCAGGGAAAAGCAGAAGGAGCAAAAAACTTTTGTCTGTCTGATTGAATAAAAGCCCTTGGTATTTGTTTTGCTATAAACTGACTGCACATTTATGCAGAGATCTGAGTGTAAAAATGCAATTAAGGATTGTTTATTGAGGCTAATATTGTAAACTGACCTCTTTCTCAGAGAGCTTTTTTATTAAAATAGTCTCCTGAAAAATATAGTTGTATGTGATTAGATAATTTATGCATATCTTAATTTAATTAGTCATCTAAAAATAGTAATTTGAAGATCAGAACAGGGATTTGTTATTAATCTAATTAGGTGGCAAGTGAATGCACTAAGTCCACAAATTTCCTGGTCAGGTGGTTATTATTGCAACAGACTGAATTATTTATGGGAGATGGAGCATCTGATGAATGCACCTGGGTTGTGGTTATTTTTTTTTTCTTTTGCAACCTGATGCTGACTGTTACAGATTTGTTTCTTATTTCCATGTATCTACTGAACAGATCAAGGCACCAGCTAAGCATGAATCTATGTACCCTACTTTATGTTCCTAAATAAAACGAGGGGACACCGGTTTCATTACCCTGTTGAATGTGGACTTTGCTAGGTAAAAAAGACAGCACTGATTTTTTCAAAGTTAATCATACATTTAATTACTTGGCCAAATGGAAGCATAAGGTTGACATTTTCAAAGCTTATGAAGGTGTTGGAGGCCAATAGAGGGATTCACACCGCACTGTGAAATGCCGCGAAGTAGAGATCCCCAAGGTGGTATGCCCATGGTGCTCCACGTTCCCTTACGCAGAGCCATGACAGCGCTAGTCCCTTTCCCAGCCGTTACATCAGGTTTGGAAGCAATAAACCCACTTTGCTGTTTCCCTGTTGTAATTGTTTTGTTGCCATTTCCCATGATCTCTCCTCATCAACATTACCTGAGCAGAAAGACGCTGTCTAGCGACTAGTACAAGGTACAGCAGAACGCTTCCTAAGGCAGACTCAGCTCTCAGCTACTTTTGACTAAAAATCGTTTATGTGAAAAAACTCATATCCACCTTCTGGTCTGATGCCTCTCTTCTCAGAATTTTTTTTTTTCTCCCTTACCCCTGTAAAAATACATGCCTTTTTTGCCTCTCTATTTTTCTTTTTATCTACTTCCGGTGTAAGTAGAAATCGTTTTATCTAACTAGGACATAATACCTTCTGTCTGAGATATTTTACATAAATATAGTTGTTTAGCTTGCGTACTAATTTTATTCGCTATGCAAGAGAACATGAACCCTCACACTTTATTCTGCACCGTGTACTTACCTGAATATTTAGCTGTTCCTCTAGAACACATGAATATGTTAACTCTGGCAACCTTGGGTGCACAAAGGACTTTTATTTATTTATATGTATTTATTTGCAGCATCAAACTATGAAGCAGAGGAGTCTGAGGTGCAGAGCTTCATTGTTTTGTGGGTTGAAAGAGAATTAAACAATACAATTTTGCGCAGGTAACTGTAGAAGTTTTTGCCATTTACAAGGCAAAGTGGTGTTGGACTTCATGCTATTATATTTCTTGGAAATCCTAAACCAGATCACTAAAAAGGAGAAAATTTTTGTGAAACTGGTCTCACTAAGGTGATCCCAAAACTGTGCCCTGAAGGAAAGTGGGTCGCCCACCATCCCTCCAAGCAAGACGGAGAGGAGCTTCCACATCACCTTTCTTTGTCTGACTGAGCATATCTTGTGTGCTGAAAGTCTGCCTTCAGCAGAACTAAACTCTCAGTACAGTTAGTTAAAGTACCCACTCAGCACTATTTCAGGTGATGGGGACTACAATAATTTCAACAGCCTCATAATTAGGAATTTATTAGGAAACTATGAAATTGATCGTCTCTCAATTTACTGTCTCATATGTTGTTCTGTCACTGCTAATAAATAATTTTTTATTGTAAGTAATTTTGCTGCCAGAACAAGAAACTTGTTTAAAAAACAGCTCACACCACACAGAAGAATAAGAAGCTTGCAAGTTTAGAAGTTAACATATGCTAAAGGGTTAATGCTTTAATAGAATTAAAAAAAATCTTGTTTTGAGTATCTGTCATAAATCTTGATGCTAAGCATTTCATGTACCTCTGAATGCATCTCACATAAGAAAAATTTAGTTTTTAAATGAAGCTGAATTCTTTGTCTTCAAGGAAATGAAAAAACGTAGTGAGTCAAAGTTTTACAGCGAGGTGATGATAGCAGAACAGACAAATCATCTTTGTAAGGAATTCTTGCCTTTAGTCTTGAACTTTTATGAATTTTCGTTACTGAATTTATCTTTCTGAATTATTGAAAATGATTTACTGAACTTCATTTGAACCTAGCCTCTGACTAAATTATTCACTGTCTTTATTAGTGCCAGACCAAAAGTACTAATTTGATGATGCTACTGATGTACCTTATATCTATCTTCAGTATGACAGTTATTTTAACACAGGAAAAGAATCTTAAAATATTTAGAGAGGAAAAGGCTTGATATATATGTATTTCTGCATTTTTTAAAAAACCATTTAATTTGCATCATGGTCATTAATTATGGATAAAGTGATCATAAAAACATTTTTCTACAGCTAGCTCTAGCTTGCTACTAACTTCCAATGCTTCATGCTAGGATGAGGAAATTTAACACCACCAAGTTCAGGAAACTGTGCTGGAATACAGTATCCTTTTCAAGACTGGAAATGCAACTCTTTTAGGACCCTGACACCTATTATAGTATTATTCCTTAACTAGTACTATGGTGTCAAAAAGATGTCTTGTATAATCTGGGTATTACAGAAAATGAACCTTTCTTCAGAGCTTCTATACCTAAAATTGAGAATTTAGGATTAGAAGAAAACTTTTTTTTGCTTCTTATTCTGTTCTGTAAATTCTTTCATAATCTCAACGCTAGCCACTTTTTTCTAGATGTGTATATTTCTGAGATTTAATATCATCTTGATGACTATTTTTCACTTCAAAAGATTAGTTTCTTCCTGTGCCACGTAGCCAGTACTGCATAAATATTTCCTATATAGCCTAATAGAAAGTGCACAGTAACAGCATTATGTTTTCTTTTATTATAGTCTATCCGTCTACATATTCACAATAATGTTTTGTTTGCATTTTTTACTGCTACTGTGCTTTGTGTTGCTGGTTAAAATGATTTTCCATAATAACCTTCAAATTGTTTTCCTGATCAGTGTGCTAAATTATTGGGCCATTTGCCACATATTGTATAGCTTGTTTTCTTGCTCCAAGCCTAATTATTTTGCATCTTTCTGTACAACAAAATGCCTTTACCATCTGCTATGCTGTTCGTGTAAACAATCAAAACCTGACTTAGTTTGTAACATTCAACCTTATTTGTTCTGTCTTCTAAACCCTGTATCATCTGCAGTCTCGAACATAATGACCTTATTTCCACGTATCTCTTGAATAGATTAAGGCACCAGAGAGCAACAGAGTCCTAAAGCAGGCTGCTACTTTTATGCTTCATTTTTACAATTAGGAAGGACATGTCAAAGTTGAGTACTATTTGTTCCTTTATTTTTCTTCTTATCATTTTGGAACTAGATTTCCAACTGTTACCATAATCTACTTATTAATTAATCTGGACTATTACTCTCGGGGTTCAAATGATATCTAACATGTTTTACATATCTGAATGTGTTTTTTACTTTGTGTATCATGATAATAATATTATCAAAGACAGTAAAGACTGAAACTGTTTACCTCTTTTGCTTGCGTATTTGCCCATGTGTGTCTTACACATGATTGTAATAGTATATTAATGGCATTTAAGATACCTTGACTTCATAAGTCTGTGCCCAATTACACTTGCTCAGTGGGGTTTAAATTATTAAAATAATCTGTTTTAATGATTCTGTTTATTCTATGTCATGTATGCATTGCAGACATAGGGAATATTTTAAAATATTTATTCTCTAAACCACATAAGATGTAAATACAAACTAGATTTTGTACTAGTCTGAACTTTCCAGGTGCCATTTCAGATCTTAGAGTAAGCAATTTAGTATAGTTCCGAGTAGAATGTGACATGTTCTACATTACATTAGAAAGAGACTTTTACAGTCTCATGCAAATATATTGGAGAAGAGAGATGTTATAATGTCACCCTGTGGTGCTTATAGATGAAGTGGAAATCATGTCACCAAAGCACTTACGATATCATTAAATTACATTTCTTTATACCCTCCGTGCTGTTCCAGTAAGGTAAAAAACCCCATGTTTTTAATTTATCGATGGATGTAGGCTTATAGTCCACCTTGCCTGAGAAAGGAAAGCCCTAGTTCATGTGGATCTGGTAATAGAAATTCTGTCTTAGGCAGTCAGATAAACCTTGCTACACCCTGTTCTCCAGGTCTGCCTCTTCTATATCCCAGAGCAATAGTTTCTCATTCCATGTTTGAAATGACTTAAGATTTGAGGAGTTGTTACCTACTGATGATGTTGTATGTAAGGTAGTTATACAGGGATTTAGAAATGCTTACAGTTTATCACTAAATTGTTTTATCCATTGCTTAGCTTTGTTTTTAACTCTATCGAAAACAGGTAATTGTGCTGTTAGTCGGCATACCTAATGCACTGTGGCTGACATAATTAGTTCCCCCTTTGGTTCACCTTTCCCTACCTTCCTCTGAATTATATGTTGTCTTTATATGATGACAAATGTAGTTGTTTTGGTGTTTTACATTCAGTGTTAAAGAAACAAAAAAGCAATAATACTTAAATCTGCCATTGGCAGATCCGAGAGTCGATACACTATGAAGGATATCAAGTTGAAGAGATAAGACAAGTAGTTTTGATGTCAAATTTAATGAATCCAGTACAAAAAAGAAGTTGCTGTCTACTTGAGCAATGCCATTGGAAAAAGCAAATTACTCTTAATCAATATAATGAAGAACTCAATGTGCTCAGAGATAGGACAACAAAGATGAAAATTCATAGATAAGAGGAATTACGCTTTATTGGATGATAAACCATGTGCTTAAAGTGATAGATGTGTGGCAAAAAAGAAAATGGGGTGTGCAAACAATACAAAAGAATTACCAGTTATAGAAGAAGAAAGATTCGATCTGAATACCAGTCCTGCAATCTTCTGTCACCAACAAATGACAAAAGAATACTGTTTCTTTTTCACTTCTTTCAAGGCATATAGAGAATGAATCCTTAAAGGCATTAACCATGGGCCCTAAAAGAAGAGCTGCAGCATACGCCAGCAAAGTAACTGAACAAATCCTTATTTTAAGCACTGGAATAGTCTAATGAAAGACGGAGTATTATTGTGCCTAACAGCAAGATTATGCCTGCGAGCTTTGCAGATTTGTGGGGTGAGTCAGCATCTTACTCGGAAAAGGCCTCAGCACTTAAAAGAACCTTCCCCCCATTTTTTTGCATGTTTTGCAGTGCTGTACAGAATGAATTGCCATAGCAAGCAGCAAATTTTAAATGAAAGTTGTACTATTTTTAAGAAAAAAGACCTATATTCCTTGGGAAGAAACAAACAATTTTTTTACACATTGCATTTGGTTCTGTAGATCACAGGATTTTTGGATCTAAGTGCTCCTTTACGTCCACTAATCCCTAACACTATGGTCCTGTTCATGGCTGTATCCTGTGCATGTGAAATATTTAGTCTTGATGATAACAACAAAAAAGAGAAACTGATTTTTTTTCAGTTTTAACAAAATTTTACTGGAACTCAATGGCAATAGTCAGATTACTAGTTGTAGTATTATTACTTTACTCTCATGGTAACATTACTAATGTAATTACAAGGGTAATTTGATGATACATATATTTAAATTGCATTTAATATTTATTCTTTGGTAACAGCCAAGTTTTCTAATTTTCTACAGATATGGAGCCACGTTTTTTCTCACATTTGCCTGAGGGGTCAGAATATCGCTGATGGATCTATTTGTCATCATTGACAGCTCTTTATGAGCTACCAGCAACTTCTGCACAGCTTCTAGAGGCCAGCATAAAGCCATTTGCAAAGCAGCATAACTTTTGCAGAGTGGATTCCTGGGAGTTTCTTTCCACGGGGCTGTAGTTTGAAAAAAGGTCTGTTTTATAATAAATGCCTGAGGTAGAAACATATTCTTTGGAAAATCATGAAGTGTTGTTATTCTCCTTCTCCTTACATGCTGCGTTTTGCCCTTGATGTTTGCATTGATTAACCCTCTTGCATGGCAGGGAAAACTTACCTAAATTTTTCAAAATGTTTTTTTTTCGTGGTTTTTTGGTTTGGTTTTTTTTTTTTGCATTAGGGATGGAACTTATGACAAGGATAAATTCTATGTGGTAAGAAATGTTCCATTTCTTTATCTTTTGATGTCTAGCTAAAACAATAAAAGGCTTTTTCGGAAGGGCTGGTGGTGGAAATATAGATGTATATAAATAAAGTGGTTGGTATTTTATCAGCCTGCTTCTCAGCTACCTCAGAAGAGAAACTCTCTCAGACTACAAAAATTGTGAAAAAAGAAAATAATCCTCTAAAAGCCTCGATACTACTTAGTTCATAGGGCTAGCAGCAATTGGATATTTAATGTGAAGTTAATGGGAGTTACTTGTCTGTCTACATTCTATGCTTGAACATTTAACTCCTCTGTAGGACTTTCCCGGATGTGGTCTCTACCCCTTTGCATTTTTGTCATTTCCCTGTGTCTCTGTTTTGGAGCTCTAAGTGGGAAGTGCTTATGAAAAGTGTTTCTAATATTCTCCAGGGCTGTCTTGGTTAGGACTCCATGCTACTTGAAAGTCAATGTAGTGAGGCTGAGATCTTTTTCAGATGCTACCCCAGCTTTTCAATGCACCTTGGGATGTGAGCTGCTATTGATTCAGGCAAGTGAAGGCATGCACGTGCTAGCAAATAGCTGCAATGAATGGGTCTATGTTTTTGCTGAAAAGGGTTGAATTTATACTTTCAAATTTAAGAAAAAAAACCCATCATAAATTTAAGTTGATGGTCTCATCATGAAGCTCCAATGCATTAGTGTGACTCACCAAAGACAGGGATACTGGAGTTATGTTGCAGACTTCATGTCAATCTTATAAGTAAAAATAAAAAAGATGGTGCTTCTAAAATTAGAATTATCTATAGTTTAAAGAAATCTAGCCAAATGCTAGCTGGTGTTTTAAGTTTTCAGTTTTTTTTCAGGTGAAATGCCAAAACTGTCTAAATCTTCTATGATAAATAGAAGATAAAGGAATTACTACATACAAAACCCAAAATGTGGTCATAGCATTGTGAGAAAACAGAAAGCAAAATTCATGCACAGAGGTATTTCAGAAAAGGACAGTGAAACATTTGTCTTTTGAAACCCGTCAAGGACAATAAAAGAAATTGCTTCATAGAGTTCAAAGCATATCCCTTAACTCTGAAGCAAGGAAAGCAAAGGCCGTTTTACAAAAATTGGTAGGTATCCTGTGCAATAACCACAGGTCAGGGCCAATTCTGATTTCCTGGAAGTGAATGTTTTTTGTGAATAGTGAGCCTTCTGCAGAAATTTTGAGAAAATTTCGTAAAGTATTAAAAAGATGAAATAGCAACCTTCTGTGTCTGCTGGTCCAGAAGAGTCACTTTAACAAATCACAGTGTGCAAGTGACATATGCTTGAATTGCATTTTGATTCTACTATAGTATCAAGATAAAATACGACACCAGGCATGAGGCAAAGTGTAAATGCCACCTACGTAAAGCAGAAAACAACCTGGAGGTTCTAGAATATATGACCCGTCAGTTTCTGTGCAACTTTCATCTGAAAGTTCAGCTTCAAAAATTACTTGCAGAACTGCAAACTATTTTGTCCGTTCTCTTCTCTGCGTTTGAGTGGGTAAATCCCTGTCATCTTGGATGTTCTCTGCTTGTTTTGTTCCTTCACTTACAGTTGCTCCTAAAGGAAAATCGTTAATTGCCAAATGTGCCTGGGACTCTCCTATTTTCAGGTCACCTTGTTTATTCCACAGGGCTAATCTTTTCCCTGCTTACTGGTGTATCTCTTCAGTAAGTCCCCAGACAGATGTAGATCTTTGAATTTCACCAGAAAATCAGTAATCAGTAATCTGCTGGCTCTGTAGCACAGGTTTCTCCAAACTGCTTAAACTTTCTTCCTACTTTGGGAACTGTTTACAGCAGATCATTGGCTTCAGTTTCTTTTTCAGAACCTGTTAGGTTTAACCTAACCTCAGAGCAGTGACCATATGTCATCAGCTCGTCTTCCACATTTGCCAGAGGGTTCACCAGTTCCGTCCAGTGGCCTATGCTTGCTATAGTGCTTAAGACCATTTGAGATGGTGCAGCCTGAAAAAGCGAGAAAAGGAGAGTCTTGAGCAATCAGTCAACGTATCCCAGACCAGGGACATGGGGAAGTTTGGCATTGCTGGGGGGTTTCAAATGTCAGGACTAGGACTGTGAAGGTATCCTGAGGACATCCCCAGGAGCTGCTATATCTTGATAATCTTCTCTCTTTTTGCTTTTAGTTTGATTAAATAAGACTTCCTGGATCAATACTATAATATTAGAACCGCTAACATTTTCCTCTATATTGAGAAAGATTACACAGTAGAATAAAAATATAGCTGCTATTCACTCTCTGAAATGTAGATACTTGTATTTTTAATTAGACATATTATGAAAGCCTCAAAATTTTTATTCAAATTTCAAATTATTTCATCTAGTTTTGATTTTTTTCCCTTCTGAATATTTCAGTCAATGTATTTCCTGGATTTGACATGAATTTCCCAAATACATTTACCCTGGTAACACAACACTCAGAAGTTTCTATTTTCATAACACCGAATCATACTTCAAGATTTAAAACTATGCAGTGCCACAGTGCTAGGCCACATTAACACATCAGACTTTTCAAGTGTATTTGTTTCATTTACGTACATACAGGAGGTCCGTCGAGTTAGATGCCAGAATGGCAATCCCTTTCTCGAAACTGCATATGGGTTTTCAGAAGGATGTCTCTCTCCTTTGGAAATTAATGACAGCAACTGCTACTAAACCTTGTGTTCCTTTCTACAGGTTGTTAGACCATATCTGAGGCTGGTGCTCCATAGACATAAATCTGCAAGTGACAAGTTATCTCTGTGATCTTTTAGAAGTTTGTCGCTTGTTGTCCTGAGAGAAGTCCTGAGTGCTTCCATTGTTCATGGCTGTCCTTGTTCTTTACATGCTCAGAGGGGAAAAGGGGCACCACGTTTTTCTTGTGGATATGTCATGTTGCTTTGCTGCAAAATGGGTTTTTAAACTTCTTTCTGTTACTCTCTATATATTTGAAAGATTTATGTCACAGTTCTCCAGTGAAGGACAGAGATGACACTCTAAAAGATATGTGATCGATATGCAAAATTATCATTCTTTAACTACTCCAGCTTCTGATCCAGTGAAATGAAATTCCCTCTTAGGCCATAAAACCAGTGCTGCACTGTATTTTATATGAATGGAATATACAGAAAAAATCACTGAGAAAAATTATCTTTTCATGGATTCACAAATACTACAGAAGCACAAGATTTGTTGTTTACTTAGGGGAAATTTTGCAAAGGTTTGCAAGTAAAGTGGAAATTACTAAATACCCTTCATGATTTTTAAAATCCCCCCTTTCATCGGCCCCACCTTCTGCAGATTGTTCTTCACATATTGCTCAAGAAATACAAAGTATTCTCAATTCAGAGATAACCTACTGTCTCCTACCAAAAAATTCTTCTGCCGCAGTCATTTTAGAGCAGGATGCTCCACACACTGTAAGTCGTTGTAAGGAAGAAGTAAACGTATGTTATTTTAAAATGTGTGTGTAGGGCAGTGAGAAAAAAGGTGATCTCTAGAGAGATTTTTTAAATGAATAGTTACAGTTATATGGACATTTTAGAAAAAAGTCATATTCATGGTAATTCTGCTTGAAATTTTTATTAAACTTTTCACTTTATTCAAGTCACATTTTGTATTAATAAGTTTGTTTTTTTTTCAGTACAGAGAAGAAAATAAAGTGCTTTATAATTTATGCAAAAGGTAAGTTTAATAGATGACTGAGTAGAATTTAGATTGTTATACACACTTTTGTGGTAACAAATGTTTGCTAATAACACTCTAATACTTTAGAAACTTCTTTTCTCTGAGCCAAGAAACAAAACTGCAATTTTGATTCTGAAGATAAAAATTGAATTATGTCATACAAGGTTAATAATTAATGTATTCTTTATACTAGCTGCTTAGAATAAATCAAATGCTGTATGAGATCCAAATGTGATTTTTGCTACAATTGAATGAGTCAGCAATATGTACCTTGTCAGTAATATGCAGAACCTACCGATATTTAGAATTGCTTTTTGCTCAGCCATATTTTATGTTTACATAGCCTCAGTGGTAAAATAAACATGAAAAAACATCTCTGCGAATAAATTCAGTGTCACTAAATGACTTACTCTCAAATGACACCAGAAAGCAGGCTCATGGGAAAATGTTAACAAACAGTAATGTCACATCACAGCTTTTCTAACTTTGTCTCAGCATGGCATGCCACAGAGCAAGCTGTCTGCTATTTTCATTAAATTATTTGGAAATCACTTGCTGTTATGCACTAGGGTACATTTTCAGAAAATATTGTGTTGTTGTTAAAGTTGAAAACTGTTTTTATTGATTCAGACAGTTTACAACATGTTACTTCTAGGGAATGGTGAGCCATGAGAAACACTGAATTTCCTATACCTTGCTAACCTGACTCCGTCAACGCTTCCACACAAATGAAGAGCAACTGAATTTCACTCAGAACGAAAAAAGAAATGGTGAGATGAATGGAACACTGTAAATTTAAGGACAAAATGCAGGTTGTTAATTGTGCTGATGTTAATTCTAAAACCATCATTCCATTTTTATTTGAGACTTTGTATGACCACAAGACCTTTTGTGTCTGATGCTCTCGATGTGAATCATTGAATAATTCATTCCTTTTCGTAACTTGTCATCTGTTGTGCTTGATCTCAGATATGCAATTGCAGATCTCTGATGTCTTCTAATGTCCACTGAGTTTACAGTGAAGTTCATAATTCATTTCAGTGGACTTTTTATCCTGTATCATTTTGTGGAGATGGCTCAGTCTTTGTGAGGGTGTCTTTCAAACTTACTTAACTTCTAAACTATCCAGAAACTCTGAAGTCTCTCTGAGTGGGAATGGCAAGGATGTTTTGATTTTTTCAAAGGTTTAGACTTCTTGTCTAAAACCACAAATATGATGTAGCAAACAAAAGAAATCACAATGAGAACTGATTTTCTTGCTCTTATAATGTAATTTCCTACATAACCAGATTTCCGGAGAACTGATTTTAACTAAAACTCTCATGTAAAACTTCAGTTCTTGTTGTGCATTTTCTGATGCAAAGCGTGTTGCCTTGAAGTCCAGATGGATAATACAACTTTGCCAAATCTTCGTGATGAACACATTGAAAATCCCTTGTAGGACTCTTAAATTAGAGTCGTCTATGTTAGACAAATCACACATGCCAGTGCAAGCAGCTTCTCAACCTCATTACTCTGTAAGAGGTGTCTACTGTATAGGCACCACAGCATCTTCAGGAGCACGTCAGTTGGGTGTTTAAAGCACATGTCTGATATGTGACGGCAGAGGTCACTGTTTCTTGAAATATCAAGCTTGCCAGATAACCTTAGACTTGTGTTTCCATTATGTGTTGAGGAATTTGACTACTGGACTTCTGACATCCGTAAAATCTGAAAAATTTAATCTCAAACATAAAAATCAAGTGTGTTGTAAGCACAGGCAGTGTACGCTCTTGTACAGTTACACAGCCAGTTGCTTTGCAGAAGTGGCAGCAATATTTGATTTGTTCTAGGAAGCAAATGGAAGTTTGCCAGAGTATGTGCACTCCTGTTCCATTATTTATTTGAATACTCAATAATACTGAGGCAATATCGCAAACTCCAGTGTTGGGTAAGGAAAATCTTGAAGCTTTATTAAGTTTTCTGTTGTAGTTGCAAAATCAGTGTAATTGCAAAGCTATGAAGGCATGATTAGAGGGCTGAGTATACTCATGGATGATATTAACACTTATAGTAATGTATGATGAGGAAAAAGTAAACCAATCTTATGTCTTAGATCACAAAACGGTTGTTTCAAGGCATCACTGGGTAGAGGCACAAGAAGTTGGATACTTCCATCCCTCTTCATCTCAGATCATTCGCTAGAGGTGAAGAGAGTGTGGCAACTGGAAAAAAAAAATTGTTTGGAGATTTTAGCATGGCTTCTACCATGTACTGTGTAACTCTGTAGCAGCACAAGAAAGACCAGAGTGTGTTTGACACAGTTGTTGCATATTGCTTGACTCTAATTTCAAGATTTGGCTGTTCTCTGTAGCTGGACACTGCCTTGCTGAAGAAGTATTAACCCATATGGACTCTGAGTGCTCTTGAACCGTAAAGATACAGAAAAGATTAATTTTATTGTTTCATTAATTGTTAGCATCAGATTGACTTTCAGTAAAACTTAGAAAATGAAATCAAAAGGCTTAAAAATCCTTCAAGATATTTCTATGACAAAAGATTAATTATGAAATCAGTTATTTTGTGGTTATCATCTTTAGCAGTATGAGTGTGTCTTTCAGGAAAACAGATGCCTTTTTCCTGCAGGTATGAACAACAAAAATAACAAATCCAAGCCTCATCTTGGATAGATCACAGAATCACAGAATCACAGAATCACAGAAT
>Ga0065711_1035352_pt1 | contig 22442 bp, 11 predicted proteins | sample Hoacrofraction12_FD_59098 | JGI IMG/M metagenome (GOLD analysis project Ga0065711, IMG submission 59098) | Hoatzin crop microbial communities from Cojedes, Venezuela - Epithelial fraction 12 v2 (version 2) | ecosystem: Host-associated > Birds > Digestive system > Esophagus > Crop | place... | reverse complement strand
GTCACATGGTATGGAATACCGGGCTCCGTTTGGCCAGGTGGGGTCAGCCCCCACCCCCCGGCTGTGCCCCTTCCTGGAGTCCGGTGAAAATTAACCCTGTCCTGGCCAAACCCAGGACAGTTCTCTCACTCCACATTTTACACAACATCTCAGAAGAGGTTTGTCTAGTGAAGGCAGATAAAGTCGTCATTGCCAGCCTCCACAATGTACAATTACTTTGATTCATGCAATCTGTCTCTGTGATGAGATGTCTCAAGGTACAGCCATAATAACCACTAAAATAATTATTTAGTTATTATGGGTAGCTGATTCTAAGTTCATTTTAAACAAAATCTTTAGTATCTGCTGGTTTGATACCTGTTAGCAGAAATACTTTTCTTGGCAATGGACCAATGGATTCACAGAACAGACACAAGGGAGACTTATTTCAAGCCCAACATCACTTAAAGGAAAGTATTCTTCATGGGCATTGTGTCACTGCAGAGGAGGGTGTGATTCAGTGGCAGAGAGGATAAATTCCTGCATGTAAGAGCATGTTCAGGTGAGCATTCCCTGCGGATGGGTATAAGCTGATCCTCCAGAAATTTGCAGCTGCAACTTTACATGCTGGAGTTGTGAGCATGGGTCTGCAGCTTTTGAGTAATGGGTCCTGGAGAGATAACTGGTGTGCTGCTGACATTGGTTGGCATCCAGGAGTGTAGTGGCTCTGGGGTTATCATTCATTAGCTCTTGTAAAAACAACATAAGAATTTAATCTTGTGGCAGTCAAAAAAAGAACCTAACAGCTCATACTGTGTATGTTTGTTCTATTTCAAAGCAGGGAATATTGAACCTTTGTTGCATCCTGTTACTTGGAATAACACAGAAGGGTTATTCTTGAAGTCAGATTTCTTCTGGAAATAAAAAGGATCTGGCAATTACTGCAATTGAGAACTAACATGAACAGAAAAAGGATCAAACAAAGCAGTCTTACAACAGCTGTCATTTACTTCTATTGGCAATTTAGTGGCTCTAATGCACTGCATACATGTATTTCAGAGAGGTCGGTGGTAGACGGCACGTGACTTTTTCAGAAGATGTAAACAACAGAATAAATATTTTTAAAGCATTGATCTTGGAGAATGGCAGTTACAATGTCATTGGTGTAAAGTTAATAGAGGATACGGAAACTGACCTAGACCTTGGAACATCTTTGTTGTCAACCCGATGCTCAGTGAAGGGGCCTGAATATCTGGCTTACCAGGGCAGTTCAGTTAAATCAGGTCCACAATGTAACCTAGAGCTAAACAAAGACCTAGTATAAATGTCTATTGTCTTCTTCTGGACACCAAAATCCACAACCAAAATAAGAAAATGCTGATGTATTGGCTTGACTGTCCCACTGCAAAACATTAAAGAATGGTTAATATTCTTGACAGTATCCAAAAGGCAGTAGACCTGAGGACAATTGATTCTTTAGGACACTCTGACCTATTTTCTTGTTTTGCTTTGTACGATTATTTGAGCCACTGTCTTTTGGTGTCATTGGTGCGGGGCCCGGATATCCATGCCAGATAGACTGAGTGCTATTGCTAGCAAGTTGCATAATTCAGGAAGGACCCATAAGGGGTTTGATGTAGTTTATCCATTTCTTCCATGACCTATGATGCAACAGGATTAGGGAACCTGGTCACTTTTGGCACCTTATGTCTTCAGTGAACAAACATGCATTGATCTGAAGAGATATTTTGAGCTCAGGTGCAGCTCCTCCGATCAAGGCTTTTTTCCCCATTTCTTGCAGAGGAAGTGCATGACATCTGGGTAACTGACTTAGAAACCTCGGTTCTTATCTAAAAGCGTGTGGGAACTGATAGTCTATTTTTTGTGTTATTCCCATTCTCTAGCATATTATTGCTATTTCTCTCCCCATGAACCTTCAAATTCTTCCTCTTCTCTTGAATTTTTTCCATCTCCCATTTTCTCTATATACAGATTTTGTTCCATTTGGTTCTCCCTTTCTTTCTCGTTGCACCCTCAGCTATTCAGCTCCTTCTTCTCTCTGACAGTGTATAATGTATTTAAGTGGACATTGAATCAACAGCCAATTTTCTCAAAATTGATCTTGAAAAAACAAAAAATGGTCTGGAACTTCGCTAGTAATGTCAGATTTGGTTCATACTGTCAACTGAAAAGAAGAAGAAATTCTGAAAATATATATTAAAAAATTATTACAAATTTTGGCTTTCAAATTTTTTGATCGAAGAATGAAAAAAGGGTGTTTCAAGGCTAAATAATATTTTCCCTTCAAAAGACATTTTAAAATCATTACATGACAGTAAAAGAACACAAATCAAAGAAAGAAAAATCTCAAGAGTTTTAATTTCAAGTTCAACAAAATACCTTCATGAAATTCAAAATCAGTATTTTATTGTTTTTTAGATTTTGTTTATGTGTTTTTAAAAGTTTGTCAGCATTAAGCCATGAGCAATTTCTAAAATCTTTTTTGGTCTACCACAGATATGAAAGATCTATTATTCACCAAACTCTGTCTCCTGTTCCTGCTTTCCCTTCTATTTTTGAATCGTCAATTTTCTCTTTGTCTGGCTGCCATCGATATTATATTGTCTCTGCATGGTCTAGTCCAACCTCGCACACAATAGCACTCACTGATCTATAAACACTAGCAAATTAATGCTATATTCAATGGAATGAAGCAGTACTGTTGAAAGAGACTGAGGGCTAGCAATAGAGAAATCATAGATGAATTTGCAGCGTGATACAGCATCAAAAGGAAGGGCAGTGCAATCTTAGGCTTTGGTCAGAGAGATATTACATTATGAGGTAAAAAAAAAAAAAAGCCAATAATTTTCCTCTGTACAGCTTGGCTGTGACTGCACCTGGAATATTGTATTCAGTCCAGGGCACCAGAGAGATCTCAACAAATGAGCATTCAGAGAGAAGTGTTGTAGCAGTGGATTTACTGGGGAAAGTTTAAATGAGCTAAATAAGACAGCTGTGCTCCTCTGGGTGGGACAGGACAGAAAGCAGCACAGCTGGGAGCAAAGCACACACTGCGGTGGTGTCCTGGATGTGAAGCTGTCTTCTGAGGAAGGTCAGAGCACCACCGGTTTGCATCTACATCCTACCTTTTCCTAGATACTCCCTTAGGATAAATCCTTCTGAAACTAAATTTTCTGTCAAGCAAACCACAAAAGCCAATTCCTCTTTGTCTGCTGGCAGAATATTTACCCTCAGAACAATGAAGCTCCAGACCATCTGCCAGAGGTTAGTAATCTCTGCCCAGCTGCATGGGCTGGATCTATGGGGAAAATTCAGTCCATTCCTTTCCCTATCACAGCTGGGAGACGCAAATGCCACAAATGGTTTAGGTAAAAATGGCTATCTTATTTCCATTTCCCACTTTCACATCAGAATTTGGCACAACATAATCAAGAAATGGCCTACAACAAACAAGATTAATAACGAAATTAAATCAACTGTGCAAGTCTCAGCCAAGATCAGGGTCCAGATATTCTTTGCTTGTGCAAATATGTACTGTGGAAAGCCTTGAAATATCAAGAATTTAAGCAAACATCCTGTGACAGCCTGTGATATATTTGTATCAGATTACGCAGAACATTTGCTTTTCATGATGCTTTGAGAACATCTGCACTGCTCCTGCCCAAGCTATATATACATTGTGCTTCTGCAAGAAACCTGCCCGGAAAAAGACACATCATGCTTCACCAGAGAAACAGTAGACTACTGCCCTAGCCCCAGAGAGCTTGCCTGCTGGTTTCCAAACATCTTGGGAAAAGCAACTTTTTTGCAGGTGGCTGTAGGGAGCTGTGAGTTGAGAGTAGCTATAAGAACTGAAATTTCTAAGTTGATTATACGGTATGGAAAGAGTTTATTTTTTAACAGTTGACTATCTCTGGTGCAGTGAGCACAATTCATATGAGAACAGCTGCCAGGCAGACAGTAAAAAACACATCCTCCTAAGAGGATGTGGAAAAGGACATGATCAGGCACTTATAAACACTTGGCTTCTTCAAGGAAGCTTTCAATTGTCAGTGTTTTCAATACTCCATTTTTCTAGTTCTGTTAAGACTTTGTTCTCTGCCTTAGTTTACTTTGCTGTGCCTTGCGTCCCTGAAGACATATACTTGAGAAGCCAGATGACACCTGTTGAAGCTAGAGAAGTGTGGTGCAGTGGAAAGCATGCTCTGGAGGCCGAACGCTACAACCTCATGTCCAAGGAAAGGCCATCTGAGAGGTCTGAGCATGGTCCTGTGATCTGCAGGCCCACAGAAGAAACTCACATCAAGGATTTAATCAAACTTAACTGAACTGAAAATAGCTGGCACTCAGCTGAATGTCCTCAAAATGTCCTTGGTGACAGAAAAGAATACGAACTTACATGCAACAGAAAGGAAATAAAACTGTTGTCATTTCATACGGAGGAGATGTCTGTAGGACATTTTATTAGGAGAAAGAGGAAAATCAAAGTCTAATATATACACCCGGGAGTTATTTGAAGCTAAGAATTAGTTGTGCAGTAAAAGTAGAACTTGCTAACTGGCTCAACAATCATTTAGGAATCTACAGTGAAACGCCCAATTTATTATACAAATTAGACCAAGGCAGAATAAGGTATTCCGTTTAATCATAAAGATTTGGGGGGGTGGAAGTCTTGTATTTTTGAGCAAGACTGAATATTCTATAAAGTCAAATCTCTTCACTTAAATGAAGGTATTAAACTAGAGTGAAGAAAGTGAAAGAGGTCACACCGTTTCATCAGGACTATTTTCAAGCAGTTAGATACTAACTTGTTGGAGTTTTCATGAGAAAAATGGCTGAAGTTTCTCTTGCAGCTAACTCAGCTGCTATATGGTGTGAGAACTGGCTAGTTAAATGACTTATAAAAGCCAAGAAAGGTCAGGATTTCTTGACAATATTTCTGTCTAGGGGATAAATATGTTTCCTTTTTCTCTGCTCCTAGGATGTATTATCTATATATGCTCTTAGTGACATTAGCAATAAATTGAATAAGTGCTTGATTTGCCAATTGGTTCACTAGTGGAAATAATTCTTATCTTCACAGGCAGGAAAAGTGTCTGCTAGGAGAAAAAGCTGCAGTTCATTTCAAGTGTTAATGACAAGCAGCCTGCAACATGTGCAATACTATTCCCCTCAAGGGACTTTATGTGTTAATTCTGTGCAGTGGCCAAATTTGTGAGGATTATGTTAAAACTAGTCCTCTAGTCAGCAGGATTCCTAAATCTCTTTACATCCTAACTCCTTTCTTGTTTTACCTGGCCTGTGATTGCTTTCTCAACTCTACTTTGCTGTGGGAAGGATTAAAGATAATGGGATTTCTTGAAGTTCTCAGGTCATCCTGACCTCCATTGCTTCACTGGAAATATACGGAGCGAGACAAATACCAGCCACCTGAGTCTTCTTTTCTTCCTGTTCCAAGCAGTTTGAGAGGAAAAGTTAGAGAGCAGATGAAACCAGAAAGAAGAATACTGCTTTGCCACAGGTAAGGCAGCCAGGGAAGCTGGCTTCAGACTTTTTTTTTCTTTTTTGCCGGTGAAGTTCAGCTTGTGGAGTACTGCACAAGACACGGGCGTGCTTTGTTTTAGAAAGGTCTGGGTTTTGTCTTTTGAAGGCCTGGTCCAGACTTCTATGAAGTCAAGGCAAATTGTCCATTGAGTTCACAGGCCTGGGATTAGGCTTAAAAACTTCTGGCTCAAAGCCATTATTTCAAGATCCAGACTCTCACCCCAAAGTTCCTGAATTTCTGAGATCCTGCATTGAAGAGTTCCTTGGGGAAGTATCATTATTTTTAATCAATTTTTGGGATTCACAAAGTAAGCTGTGTTGATTGCATGATTTACACATGCTCTCCATAGACTTGGAGGGGCTTCATGCATTATTTTACAGTGTTTATTGATTGCTATGGAAACTACATGATAATAGTTGTTTCAATTATAAGCCTATTAGGCAGGTAACTGACAACACAAGTATACTATTAAGTTACACTCTGCTTGCTTCAATACAAGTGCTGCGTTGTGTTTTTAGGCAGGCAGTGCTGATACTCAGTGCATAAATGCTTTCCAAATTAACTGCTTCTGTCAGAATCCCAGTTTCACTCAACAAGTGAGCTGGCCAAGAGTTCATTCGTCTCTTCACTTTCCCCCTCAGCCCTAACATCTCCTGTGATGAGAAACAGTGCATCTCAAAGGGAGTCTTGCCCAGACTATGGCAGCAGATACATACTGGCAGTTGTACTGTCAGCGATTGTATATCTTTCAGATTCATATTTACAGAACATCACTGAAAACAACAGAGTGACAATGCTTGAAAGTGGATTCTGATTCTTACCCTTGAGAGATGCTTCTAAGGAAGTCATGGGTATTCAGTTCAGTGTAATGGCTCTCAGTGACTTCTCAGGACAGTTGCAAATGATACCTGGGATCTCAAATGCCTCACAAGTTTTAACACATATTCCTAATGCATCAGAAAAGTCAATAGTGCTTTAAAGGATTATAGTGAGGAGAGATCAAATCCTATGTGGAAGGATACACACCAAAAAATAAAAAAAGTGAGGAAAATACCAGGAACAGAATCCATGTGTTCTGGATGCTTGTACCTCTCTTTGAAATAAGAAGAGTGATAGCTCAAAAAAATATTTATCTGGGTGGTTTTGCAGGTAGTTAGCACAGGTCTGAAGCATGCCCCAAAAAACGGTGGTTAAAGGTTGACCAGTAAAGGAGTGACACATTCCTCCCTTTCACCAGCTGAGCTTCCGAGATGTCTGAACATGGACTGCTCCTTCTATCAATCAGAGGATGTACATATTTTACAGATGCTTTCATCTGTGTGCTAGACTGAACACAAAATAAATCAAGCACTGTCTTCTTCAAAAAATTTTAACCAGGCACCTGCCTACACCCGGTTAAGAAACTGCTCTATTTATGTTATTACTGAAACTTTCATTACACTCCAGCTATGGCAGAGTTATGGTGAAGACAATAAATAAGATGCTTATTTTTCTTTATTCTTCTTCAATTTTAGGCTTTCCTAGACAGCTACCTGAGATAAAACCTGAAATTGTGTTTCTCAAAGAAATTCTTACAGGTGCTTTTCATCAAAACTCAGTTTACTCATGACCAACCCCAGGTGACCTTGTGTGCTCTTGTTTGGAGTTGGATTTATGATCTCCTATCCTGAGATAGCATAGTTACATTTTGCATTCAAATGCCTGAACTGTCTGCTGTGGAGTTGGAAATACTGTCGTACCAGTTCAGAGAATTTGCAAATCATCATTTTTGTTTGGCCGCCACAGATCTTGTTGCTTTCATCATCACAGAGCCCTGCAATTCTCCAAGATGTAGCATGTTCAGTGTCATTTCACTTCGTTTTACTCATTTAGGTATGCCTTCCTGCTTTTCTGTAAAGGGGAGATGCATGAAAAGTCTCCCTTCACAGTAACAATTTCTCTTTAATCTCTGAGCATAAGATGACTTATAATTAGCAGTTTGATCCATTCTGTTCAGAGAGGTTCTAGTAAGACAAATAAGGAAATGAAATTTGTTTCATCTTTGCCTTCAAAATAATACTTCTCTTGTAGCAGCTCAAAGGAAGAAGGAAAAGGAAAGAAACGCTACATCAATATTGCCAGGGGCCAGAGAATATGAGAATTAGTGTTTGTTGGATAGCAGGCACAGTAAAGAAGACAAAAGACCCTGCAGTCCTTGTTCACCTATGAAAAAGAAAATGGTACCACTGATGGCAAACATCTTTCCTGGCTAGAAGGAAGAGAATCACATTGATTATTTTCCTACCCTCCAACACCAATCTTTTTGGCCTGGAAAAGAGACAAAACCTTCTCACCCAGCATCTGCTCCTCTGTAAGGGCCTCCCACAGGGTGGAAGGGTAAAAGGAGAGAATACACTAGTTAACAGCTAATTAAGAGATCTGCTTTTAGAGGCCAAAAAAACCAGGTCTAACTCACAGGAGATATTTCTGATGGACAGATGATTTTCTGCCTTAGCCATATTTTAAAGTTTTCCGTTTTCACTGTGCAAAGTTTCTAGGTGCAGTCATCATTACTAATAAAGTAAAATAACATGGCACTATAAAATGTGAGTTTATGTGCAATGCCAGTTATCCTGCTGATCCTAACCCCACCAATCCTGTTATGGCATTTGACTGACAATGAGAAATCAGCTGAATATATGATTTCCTACAGTCCACTAGACTGTCAAGAATCAGGTTTCAACGTTTTCATGAAAAAAAATTCCAGTTATGAAGCCTTCCTCGAGATTTCGGTCTTTCAGGGAGTATGTGTGCAGCAGTCTGTCTGTTAAGTGTGTCTGACTGAAAGAGTCCTTGAATGAGGAATTAATTTTCTCAGGTATTTTGAATATTCCCATCACACTGGAGATCTTACTGTAAATAATTTTATTATTTACTCTTTGTTCTTATTCTTACTATATGCAGATGATGCAGTGACAGCATATGCCTGCTTTCCCCAGTTTGTTTATTTAAGCTTCAGGTTTATAATTCAGTTTAATATTTAATCCTTAGATGCTGAAATAATGGGGTTTTACTTCAGCTCACAAGATTAGGCCCACAGCCCATTTCAGATATTTCTGTCTGGGAGAAAAATATCTGGCACCAATGACTGGGGGAGATAGTACTCAGTACTAGACTGATAAATATATATTGCGAAATAGGACATTCAGGCAGAAATACTTTGGAAATGAAACCTGGTCATTTCATGCAATCTACTTAAAATGGCAATGTTACTGTTTATATCAGAACTGAAATTCAGATTTCAATTGCTTCTAAATTAGGAAGTGCACATGCACATACACGCACACATGCACAGAAATTAATAAAACTCACAAATAGAAAGGACAACAACAATGGGATGCAGAGGAGTTTTGATTATTCCAGCATGTGGCCTAAAACGTGGCAGATTCAGCAAGATGCAGATTTGCATAATGTAATGAGACTGGAATCAAATTATCAGGAAGACAGACCGAGTGCTAATTAACTAGACACTGCAGTAAAAACACCAGGATGGCAGGACAGCACAATGCAGGAAAACATTCCAGGGACAAATGGATAGCAGTGTTAATTCCATTAGAAAAAGAACTCTTGGCTAGAATACTTTGGAGCCATTGCTGCAAACTTTAACAGACCGTTCAAAAAGATTAATTTCAGCTTGAAGCTGTTTGGAGCTATAGGTTCCTGACAATTGCTAGACTGGCAAAGAATCTGATCAGTCCTTCTCTGAATGGAGCCAGCACAAATCTATAGTTTAGGGCATCAGCACTAAACTGAACAGCAAGAAGTAAGCCCTCCATCCCCTCTGGAAATGTCTGCTGTTTGCAGCTTGCCTTAATTTTAATCTGTCTGTGCAGGCCACAAGATACTCTCTGCAGGACTCTCTGCTCTCTTTGGTGTTTTGGCAGCATGCCATGGCTGGAAAAGAAGAGTTTGGGCCTGTTTTGTTATTCTGAGGACAAAGATTTGGGACTAGGATTATTGTCTCTTGTGTACAGCATCTCTGATCACCGAGAAAATCCTCACAGTTTCGTACTCCTTTTTCCTGCCTTCAGGATTATATAACAAGAGCTAAATTGTTAAAAGATCTTTTTTAATTAAAAAATCATTTATATTTAACAGCAGGAATAAAACTCAAAAATGTATATGTGTGTATTTCCCCTAAAGGTCTGCAATCCCATATTCAATAATTTAGGCACCGGAGTTCCTTCAGACATTATCAGCATTTACATTAAGCTGGTCCTTTATTTCTTTATAAGGATTGAGTGGGTAGTTGTGGGTTAGTGGTGCTGTGCAAGGGGAGAGTAAATTTTAAAGGACTGTTATTCTCCCCATGTACCACACTCGTGGAAAGGAAGAAGAGGAGAACACTCTCCCCAAGTCTGAGGCCAGCTGCAGAAGCTTCTCTTGAATGCAAGTGGCAGTAGTTTGTGCTTTGAGCTCTGACACACACAGTGTGCCAGCTAAAGCATAAGCCATCACAGTGGAGTAGTCATCTTTTCTCAAGGGAAAACCTAGTCATTCCCTCAACTGGCTGTTCAGAGGGAACAAAGCTCACTTAGAAGCCTCAAGATGAGGCCATTTTCTGGGAAGAGCTCCAGCAAAACTTTAAGACACTTACTTTTTCCTTTCATTAGATAAGTGGTTCTTCAATGAGTGTGTTAGGTGAGCAGGAGAGGCTTGTGAATCCTTCTTAGCAGCTAGAAATAATGATGAGTTCATTAGATGTGCTATGCTGTTGTTCCAGCTACTGCCACCTGACTGCAGAACTGTTCAAGCAGTGAAAAAAGGTTATATGTGAATGAAATGATGAAATCTGAAAATGGAAAATCATAGGTAATAGATGCGATGAAAACATTTTGACCATCTTATTGGATAAAAGGGAAGAATAAGTCCCAAATAATTTATTCACTAGGTGATAGGCATATTAGTAGAATAGGCTAGCCAGAACCTTTTGATAGGTGTTGTGAATGACCACACTCCACATATCTAACTCCATGGAAGCATATTCCTTTTTCATATTTTTCTGTGGAATACCTTGCCTTATTGCAGCTGGCTTTTATACATGGAGTTTACACATACTTTGAATATCATTTAGAGGAGAACTAGAACAGATGTTTCTCAATCAAATAAGAGAAGGAATTGATCCCAGTCTGAAAGTTTTAACTAAGTCAAAAGGGAAAGTGAGAAGGATTGTTCTCTTTGATTGTTAAAAGACCACTAAAACTCAGCAATGAAAACACCCAGATGCTTACATTTCTGAAGTTTCTGAGATGTGAAAACTGGAATAGTATTTTCTGTCCATTAGCTGTGGACTGGTGAGGCAGCCAGGACCATGAGAAATAAAAAAATATTAAGCCATCGATTCCGTCCTGGAATACCATTTGTTAGAGACCCAGGTTCATCTATAGGCAGACAAATGGGGACACTGAGATGAAAATACCATAAAAGGAAATCTTGTTGAGCTGGGAAGCAGTAGGGTAAAGGGACCTCTTTTAGTCTCTTTTTTCGCTTGCTTTCAGGCTCATTATTATTAATATATTTTGATACATTGAGCCATCCCACCAGAATTAAACTTGCTTGCTTTGTGTAATGTGATCCACTGCATCGCTAGTCATTGCCCCCAGGGAAATAGAGAAGGTCAGAAGTTTCTGTATAGCTGAGAAAAAACAAAGCTGAGAAGTCCACCAGCTCCATTTGCATGTGATATAAGTGGCAAGTTGGATCTGGTGTTTCTCCTCTGCTTCTAATTTCGCGCTCATATTTGCAATCAGAAAATACAACTCCTTCCCTGTTCTCATTCCTCCTTAGTACTGCAACACTCCAGGTCCATCTTCCTTCTGGAAGCTGCCAACAGCTTTTTCAGAGGTGAAGGCTGGCGTGTAGAGAGTTTCTCACAAAAAGTATCCACCTCCTTTGAGATGGGTTCACCTAGTCAATCAGAATGAACTGTTTCCCCAAACTGCATCAGCAGACATGGGGGAAAAATAAATGTCTACTGAGTACATGGATGAATGCGTGCAACGCTCTTAAATTATTTTGAAAGTTTCCTCTGAGTCCGACTTTCTACTTCAACTTACCAGGCCCTTCACTAGCTGCTAGATATCCTTCAGGTAGTAAAGTTTTGCCTGTGGCCATACATTATCTGCAGTATTTATCATATATACTTGAATTCATCCCTGAAAATCTCAGGACTAATGCAATACTCAATCATGCAGGCAACACATACAGAAAATAGGATACATCAGGGGCTGCCTCCTTAGGGAAAATCTCAATATATCAGTGCATAGTTATTAACTTCATTTGTTAAGGAATATGTCATCTTCACAGCCACACTGTAGGGCTTGCAACATCAATTGATCTCCCAAGGAAACTCAGCAAATAATTGATTTTAACTATCAGATGCAAAAAAAAAAAACCCAAACAAACTATATATTTGGATTTGATCCAAACATTATTATTACAATGTTATGCAGTGAGAGAAAAAAAACATAAAAAATGTCAGTCAAAGGACAGCTATAATTACCTCTACAGAAATAGGTTTTTGTCCTCTGCTTTGTGGGGTTGTATCTTTAACCCATTTCTTACCCCTCCTTTGAATTACACTCCTGGCAATTTTCAACACAGGATATAATCTAAAAATTTTTGAAAATGCATTTATTTGTCTGGAAATATCTGACTAAATTGTTTTGATTTTTCAGGCTTTATTATTTTTTCTTTTATTATCTGATTTTGCTCATTATCACTCAGCATCACCATTCAACCATCCTAAACCCGCAATTTAAAAAGAAGCGTTTTTTTGAAAAACAGTAACAAAAACTTCCACCTCAATACAACATATTCTGTTTCAGTCAAGGAAATTACACAGAGTCAGTTAGTTTGATCCCATATTTGTACAAAAAATATTAGCAATCTTTGTCTCCCACTGTCCGAGTAAATTCTACATTCACATGGAAACAGATTGTTAGATTATACAGTGTATTACATTAACACCCTGAAAAAGTACAAATCCCAGCAGGGAACAAGCCCTTTCTGCTAGAAGAGCATTGCAGTTTGCTCCCAGGTATTTCTCATCCAGAAAGAAATTCAAGCAAAATGTCAATAAAGTTTGATATTGTGAGATGTAGCTAATAGAAGAATTCTGGCCTGTTGGGTTGCGTTGGGTTTTAAAATATTTTCTATATTTTATATCATTGGGTTTTTTTTAAAAAATAAAAAATAAAAATGGCCAAGAGCCGTCAGTCAAAGTGTTAATATGATGAGAGTAATTATGTTCCCGAACCATTAAACCTATTACGCAAACTCTATAAATGCTTCAGGGAATAAGATGCAATATTGTGATGGTAAAACCTGTATCTGTTGAAGGGAAGAGTGCCACTAAAATAAAGGGGAACTTTATAAAGAAAGGGAGTTTTTAGGAGGTAAGGTGTGGAAGGTAAGAATGATGAAATGCTAATTTGTGTCCCTCACTGTACAGTCCTTGCTGTTACAGCAGGAACTAATCTTCTTGTGTCAGTGGAGAAGAGCAAATGTTGGAGACAGACAGCACAGGGTACCAAATCAGAAATGGATGTACTTCTCTTGGAAGTGATCTACTCAACCCGGTGCCTCTGCATCAGGAGGTCCTTCGCTGCTCTCTCTGAAAAGATTTATCCTGACAAGGTGCAGTGGTTTCCACAGAGCTGAAATATCCTCCTAGTTCCCTGCAAGACAAGACCCACAGTGCGAGAGAAAAAGTGCAAAAGCATAGAGCAGCAGATTCCTGGTTTGGAGCTGTTGGGAAATGGACACAAGGAGCTTTGAGGAATCCTGGGTCACCCTGAGGCAGGCCAGGGAAGCCAGAGGGGACAGGGCCAGATTCCCTTCAACATGAAGGGGACTTTTGTCCTCCAGCTCTCTTCTTCATCGTCATTGTGGTTGCACCCAGCCCTTGTGGAGCAGGGTGATGATTTTGTTTTTAAACTTCAGGCAGATGGTCTGTTCACTAACCCTACCGTGATTTAGTGTTGAGGACCAGCCCTTATACTTTGTGTGTTTTCACACCCAGACATTTAGATTCAGTAAAGCTAGACCATCTCATACCAGTGGTTTCTAAATGAAGCATTCAGACTCTTTCTTTCAAACCGTCACGTTTAACTGCAGAAAACATCTCTTTGGAGAAAAAAGACTTGTTCTTCATAGCAGTAGTTTTTCGGTCTGGCAACGAACCAACTCCCCTCATTATTCACCTGACTCCAGCCTTTTGTAAACTCACTGGAATCACACATAATAGGATCTAGCACATATTCTTTTTACCCGCACATATGTGGTTTCTGGGTATTTTCAATCTCTTTGATTGCTTCTTTGCTGTAGTGAGAAGTTTTTTACTTTTATATCCTTCACACTTAGCAAAGTGAGAGGGCAGTTGCTTCCAGTGCGTAGTTATCAAGGGGAAAATAATGGGAGCTTGGCTGCGTTACAGAACTGCAGGAATCTGTCCTTCCTCACTTCCTTCCTTTTGTTAATTCTGTTGGTGACTTAAAATCCATGAGCTACATAACTTGGGCAGTCTGGAACAAGAAAAGAATGACAAGATTAAAAATAGAGCCTTAAATGCTGTTCAGTAGTTTTGGGGGCATGCTTCATTATAACCTGTGGAGGAATTCAAATATAAAAGCACAGCTGCTTTGGATTCCCATCCAGAGAAACTGCACAAGAACAGCTTGCATAAAAATAAATGCTTTGCATATTAAGGAAATGGCCTGTTATTTGCTATAGAAACATTCTAATCTTATTCTTCTTTTTTTTTAAATTATCTATTATAAAGTGTCAGAGTTGTTCATTCACATACTTGTTGGAATAATTTCCATGCCTTTGACCAATGAATGACTGTAAGTACTAGCCAGGATGCAGATATAAGAACATCAGTCACAAGGGTTATTGCTTCTGCTTGTCCACTAACTAATCCCAGAGGGCCAACAACACATCAGTTTCTCCTCCCATGAGCCCTGGGCAACCCCTGACTCCTCCTTTTGTAAATGTTATAAAATTCAGATTGCTAGTATCAAAAAATAAAAGAAGAAAACACTTCTGCCGGTACTGTGCATCACTGGAGATCTCATAGGCACAACCAATGTTTTAGGCCTGCAGAATTAAGACATTTATTAGAAGTAAATATCCAGATGTTGATGCAAAATGCAGTATTTTCCACACTAAAGATACAAGGTAAAATCTCAAATGGCCACTGCTAATCTGCCTCAGGAATTAATTTCTTCCTGACTCTAGATCTGGAGCTTGTTTTCACCACGCCAGTGTGAGCAAGTCATATCAGTCTGGCCAGGAAAAAGCATCTTCTTTCCATAAGTGGTTGTGAAAGAATCTTCCCTCCTGCATTCACGTCAGAGAAAGGACACTCCAGTCAATGCAGAAATAGTTCTGGCATGAGCAGGTAGACAGTCCTGTATTATCTGTAGAAGTGTGTAAGTGGTGCCAAACATGTGTTAGAGAACATACAAATTACACCAAGTGGATCCTAGACTGAGGAAATGAACAACATATTCCACCCTGCAAAGTCCTCTAGATGCTGATGAGTTGCCATAAGATCCCGCCAGCACCAATGTCAGAATGAAACCACTGATCACAACACCCTGAAGATCAGGCAAAGGGGAACTATAACACTGGACTATTAATGATAAGACTGTTAAGTTTCTATTATATAATGCTTGGCTTTTTATATACGTGCATATAAGATGTGATTTATTTTTGCCCTTAAACATGATCTTTGGGTGTAACACTTCTCACAATGTAGATCCTTTGTACTTTGAAGTCTTCTCTGCAAGTAGAAGAAAAGGTCTCAAACTTCCCAAGCACAGACGTTCTTATGGTATTTTCAGCCCAAGTACAAGAAGTGTCTAAAAATCTCTTGGAGAACTCTGTTCCCGTAGTAACAATTAAGCGAAGTGTTTTTCTACCAATATCACTATCTGCTATATCACACTAAAACTTTATTGGATATGTACAAAGAAGTGTCAGTCTGGTGAGTTTAAAATTTATCATACTACTCAATGCTTGACAGTACACGTTGTAATTTTAAGGAGACTGTATGAAGCACAACATTTTCAAATTGAAATGAGGCACTTAATAAGATGCTGTTCAGTATTACCACTTTCGGTCAACAACTGAATATTGGGGAAAATATTACGCTTCTTCAGCAATTCATGTCATCATAATGACGCATTCATGACGTATTGTTCTAGGCCAAGTGTAAGGTTTGATGCAAGAGTTATCAGGTGAAGTTCTTTGGGTTGTGCTACTTAGGACATCAACAAGAACAGACAAAATCTGTGCTTCTACAGATCACATACTGAACATTGACAGAGGATGAACAATTCTTGTGTTTTGATGAAAGAAAATTGCTTTAAACTTGAGAAACACTTGACAAGGTTAAAGAACTGGACGGTATAATGTCAGGGCAAACAAACGCTAATGAATATAAAACCCAGTAGTGATATATTACGAATTCTACCTCCACGACATTGAATCTCAGAGGACCTTAGCTGTTCCTTTCTGTAAAGACCACATTCCTCTGCACAAAACTTAACATCTCTATTTCAATCTCCTGTCTCAGCCAAAAGGCAAATGTCACAACTGCAGAGTGCAAGGAATTACTTCTACATGTTGCTGAGTTTTAATTTTACTGGAAAAATAGAAAAATAAAATAATGATTTAGCACCACATGGACATAGAATACTAGAGGTGTTCCTGAAATTCTGGGATCCAGATGTATGCTGAATTAATTTATGTAGATGAAAGCATGAAAATGAGCAAGGTGCCCCTGCAGACTGTGGGATGTGACACAAGCTCCCCTTATAAAAACTCCTCAAGATTTTCTTCCCTGTGTCTTTCTTCCTCCTTCCCAGGCATATTCTACGTGTGCCACTTTTACTTCCACAGATCTCCCCACTTGGGAAAGTGCTGTTTGAGACTTTTAGGAGTGGAGAACAGGGGTGGATGCAGCTGGGAAGAGGTGACCAGCATGGGGTGGCATCACAGGCTGAACAAAACCAAACTGCACATGCTTAATATTTTCAGGGCTGCTCTATGCTCAGACCAGTGACTTGCAGCCATTGGGTGACATCCCCTGCTCCACTCTCAATGGCTCTGAGGCCAGTACTGTTGGACATGATATACCCTCCAGCTGAATAACTACTTCTGCTATCTCAGTTTTGGTGTTGATGGAGCCAGAAGGACAAAGAAGAGAAGCAGCGGGGCACTTGAAGAACACTACATCTTGAAGATCTAGAAAGGATAAATCCTTTCTTTTATAAATTCATGCAATATCTCCTTTTTTGTCAGGAGTGGAGAATTTCAGAGAGTGTCAGGAAAAAGAAGTTAGACAGCACCTTGAATCTAAATTTGATGGTTCTCTAAACATAAATTAAGTTGTAAACTCACCCAGCCAGAGAGATTAGTTGAGGGAGAAGTTGGCATTTCTAGACTGGAAAAGAAAACTGATATCCCCTAGCATGCATGTAGTGTTTCATTTAAGCAGCTCACTGTTAATAGTCAAAGCTGTGAGAAAATAGATACCCAGCGTGCCAGTAACAAAGGACATTTGTGTTTGCATCACACTGGGATGTCATTTCAGTTGGGGTTTGCATTCAAAATTTCAAATACTATTTCCACCCTCACTGAATCCCAGAGCCACCAGAAATCTGTATTTCTTCAGCTGCATATGTAAAACTTCAGCAGTGCTACAATGAGAGGAAAACCCTTAAGCACTGCAAAACAGTGGCCTGCTGATAACTTCTTGAGCTCTCTCTTCTCAGAAACCAGTACCTGCATCCGAGACAAATAAATCATCTGCAAGGACAGTGATCACCATTTGAGGGAAGGAAGAAGTCTTCAGACTTTACCCTTGTCTTGGTCACAGTTATAGACTCAAAAGCTCTGCTGGTTTTAAAGTACCATTGGAGAAACAGGTGCATCTCCTACGTATGCTGATTGGTTTTATTTTATCCACCTAAATCTTTGCTTTTCCAGCTGAGAAATTCTTCTCACACAAATCACAGCGGTTTTCAAGTGCTGGAGCATCCTATTCTGGAGGACACTAACATAATCAATTAGCAAAGCTCAAAAAAACCACAGGTTCCTAAAGAGGCAGAGAGACAGGGACAGAGACGCAAGACACCTTGAAGAAAACCGCAAATTATTGAGAACTTCAAAATAGGGGAAATTAGATTATATTTAAAAACTCTCTGAACAGAAGATACTGTTCAGAGGAAGAGACAGTTCCAAGATCATTTATGATCAGCCCCTTCCACAGATAAATCAGCACATATAAACATGAAAGTCCACCATTTATGCAGGCATTCTCCTTCATTCAACACAGCAGGAATACTGCTCAGCAGGAATACTTTGAGCAGTTTTCAGCAATGAATGAAAAATATGTTTATCATCTGAAAAAAACCCATGTAAAAACCACAAGGCAACCCAAAAACATGGCTTTAAAGGAAAAAGCAGGTTTGAAAATCCTGAGGAGGAAGTAAAGTAGTAGTCTCTAATAAGCTATTTGGAAAAAAAAAGTAAGAGCGTGTTCTCTGTGTTGAAGGTTAACATGTGTGTGAACTGAGTGAGATTAAGGTCACCTTTAGAGAGGAACTTTCTAACAGAAAGGAAGATGAAGGACTGAGATGGACATTCTGGGAAGGTGACAAGGGGGAAAGTCTTTTAGGGCAGACTGGACAACTGTTCATTAGGATTAACACTAGCACAGATGAATTAATTAAATGACCACTTGAAATTCTTTCCAACCACATGACTTTATGATATAAAATATGTTAGCGGGAACTGAGCATTTCACTTTGGCATGTGCCTGACTACTAGTGGATATAAGTTAAATTAAAGACTGATCTTGTGAAGGAGGAAAGAGAGAAGTATTTAATTCTTTGGTTCCTGGAAAAAGATCTATTCACCTTTCAAACTTGGGTAATTTAGGCAGACACAAGGCATATGATACAATACTCTGTAACAGATAAATGACAGAGAAGCTTTAAAACACTTTTATTTCCGAGTCATGCACTCGGTGCTTCTGTAAGGAGCAGACTCTTTGCAGATCAATCTTTAAGTAGTCATGGATGTGAGCAACATTTTCCTACCTTCTTATCGTCTTCACTGCAACTGAGAGTAGCTCAGCAGAAGATGTTAATATTTTTCTCTGTATCTACCTCCTTCACAAGTTCAGTTAGTAACAAACATCTCTCCATCACACTGATGAGTGTGGTATTGATGCCTCAAAAAAAGTGCATCTCTAGCAATACGACACAACAGAGCACAGCTAATACAGCTGGGCTGAAATCGCTCCAAGGGAGGGTTTAACTTTGGGGAAACTGAGCCTCCCATGTGTACACAGTACCCTTTCTTATTTCTCTGTTTAAATGGTAACTTTAACTGAGGCAATCAAAACTTGTAATTGTGACTATTTACCCAAAAGAACTTTTGCCATTTCCTAACATCTTCCAATCACACTTCAGAAACAAGACCTAGAACACTCAGTATTCTCTGTACTTTGTCAGCCTTGCTCCAGAGAGTTAAACAGATCATTATGGTAGCAGGGGCCTCTGAAGACCTTGTGGACATATACAAGAGTATGTGATACGCAAATGCTCGAGCTAGAAATAACCCACAATGTACAACCGCCTAACATTGCTCAGAGATAGAAACTTGGTCCCAAAGTAGTACAGGGGCACTGGCATGGTGCTGTTTCTGAAATACTCTGTTCCATATCTGCAGAGGGCTAATTAGTCCCACTTTCCTAACCTGACTGTATGATCTCCTGTGCCACTGTTACCCCTACATCATCTCTCTTTGCCTGGAGCATACACGGCCTAATTCAGGTAAGATAATGTTATCTCAAAGGAGGAGTGGCTAACGCAAAGCCTTTTAATGTCTGTTCACTTCAATGAACTTTGTGTCCTAATAACAGTAACAGAAATCCAGCTGAAGGGAGAACTGAAAAAGAAATGGAGTGATTCAAACAGAAAAGGATGCACTTTTTGTAAGAGTCATTTGGAATACATATTTGAATATTACTCTAAGTCTTTAGGAGAAAGTTTTCTGAAATGTATGTGAAAACAGAATATCTCTGATAACATCTCCAGGAGATTGGCAGAGGAGGGGATTCATTAGATGGGATTTCATTGTAGGAAAAGAGTGAAAAACCTGAAAACAGTTCAACAGCAAGTCTGGTGGCATACCTATAAATTCTTGCCACTGAGTCATAAACTGGGCATGGAGCATCTTAATTTACTGGAGAGATTTTTCAAATTAGGAATTACTACTACATGATTTGGGGCAGCAAGAATGAGCACTGTGACAGACACTTCTCATTGTGCAAGTCTGACAGTGCAGTCTTGTCTCAGCTTAAATGCCGTTTTTATGGGCTTCTTAAGAATATCATAGCATTTTAAGCTGTACTATATCTATCCAGTAGAATGAGTGAAAAAACCACAATTGTTTGATTAAACATTTTTGTATTACTGGAGCCTGTGAACCACCATAACCACTCTGCACTGCAGACAAAGTCTGACTGAAGCAATTGATCAAGAGCATTAAAAATATGTTGATGCCTGTAGTTACTAATTTGTCCTATCTATCCCCCTGCTCCTTTTTTTATAGTGAAATGAATGATGAACCTACCCCGAATCATCAATTCCCATAAAATGTATACCTCCAAGCAGCAACATGTTGAAGGAATTATAAAGAGCACAGTGGGCCTGGATACATTGTCTTGTTTGACGTCGCTTATACAAGAAACCTTAAATACACAAATTGATTGATTTGTGTATTTCATCAAAGCTTCATTTAAGTTATCAAGAGAAAAATGCCAATTTAAATTCATCGACAGATAAAGTCAGATTAGAGTCGAGCTACTAGCTCAAACTCTGTCTTCATAATGCATTTATTGTACTCCTTATTCACTTCAGTTAGTTTTAAAGACACAGGTGTGAGACTTTTCTCTTCCTTTTAAAATGTTTTCTGAAATGTTTAGGTGAAACAGTAATGCCACTTACTCTGTGTCTGTGCAGGACTTGCACAATTGGTGAAGTTGCAGGTTGGTTAGTTTTTAGACTTCACTGCTACAGCAGAGATCATCTCACAGCCCTGGAGAAGTCAGCCCAATTTCTCTGCAAGCTGAATTAAGGTGGAGTTTGAGGATTTTTACAGCAGATGTGAGACCTAATGCCTGTGCCATCTCCCAGTCATGCGTATGCCTGAGATGTGCAGCCCATGACACAGATAGGAGTTGTGTATCTAAATTCCATAGTAAGCTTTAAAAGTCCATGTTGTTTTTATTCCTGACCCTTCTTTCAGCTGATATTTCTCTCCTTCTTTTGACTTCCAAATCCCTCTGTTCTTCAGGGCAGTAACTCTTTCTACTAGCAGCTGTGAAATCCTTCTTAATTCTGCTCCTACTTCCCTGAACTGAGCTAGAGCCTTTCTCGGCTCAGTTCAGGAAATCCTTGCTAGGGGAAGGGACCAGTCCTTCCTCGTCTCCCTGACTAACAGATATGGGTGATATTTCTACACACATCTCTCAGATGAAAGCCTCACGCAGCGCATGAGGCTTATTCTCTGATCTGGCTTCAGCTCACTGCACAGAGAGAGGTCAGCAGTCATTTTACTTATATGCCTGCAAAATTAGATGTCCGAATTCAAAGGTAGGTCTCCAAACCAGCCTAGTTTTCAGCACCTGCATTTTCCACTGGTTTTAATGAGATTTCCTAAGAGCTATGCTCTTACAAATTTAATTCCACTTTCCGTGAAGTGTCTCCGTAAGTGAGAAGTTGCATAATTCTGAGCCTAATTTCAGACTGATTTAAAACATGCAGTTCTGCTCTTTCTGCAGCTTTATTGGCAAAATACCTTTCTGAGCTGTGTTTTCTTGCTTTTTCGTTTATAATTAGTTGTAAGGGAGGCTTGTTATTTAGAGGATAAGATACTATAATGTAAAGATGTCACATCTGTTAGATAAGGGGACAGTGAAATCTGAAGCATCACCTGTAAGTGAGCTGAATGCCAATATTCAGTGGCTCTGATGTAATTAAACAGCACATTACTCAATCTAGTCAGGAACACAGGAACAGAGAAACATTGTCTAGAAGAGACTGGATTGTTATTACAGAGCCTGACTCAACAAAGCACTTGAGCATGAGCTTCAGATTAAGCCCACATTTAATTCTTCCTTCTGCTGCAAAATATGTTAAAGTGAGTGCATGTACACTTGACTTGAAAAATATGTTAATTATACTCAGATAAGAAACTTGCAGAGCCCACTTCACTGAGACCATCTCGTAATCTTTAATGTAGCTATCTTCACAATCCTCCTGAAGGACAGAAAAACCTGTGATTATCTTTGTTTGTTTTAATCCAAACAGGGATTTAAAGAATAGGATTAAAAAAAACCCTAAACTCATGAAATTATGTAGGCTCTCAGTACTCAGCAGACTTTGATAATGTGACGGCACCTAATACACTTGGACAGTTTTGTGAATGTCATTAGGAGCAAGGTACACTGAATTATTTTAACAAATACAGGCCAGAAGTCCTAATCCTGAAAGGTGCTTTACGGTGTATTTGGATCCCAGCAATTCCAATAGTAGACACATGACAAAGCAGCTGAGCTTTCCCCTTCAAACAAATCTGAAGTGAAATTTAAATTCAGATTTCCTGATGCAGAGAAGGACACCTTAACCTTTCATCTAAAGTATCCATGTTCAAGAAAGATGAAGAGCTACTGGAGAGAGTCCAGCGGAGGGCTACAAGGATGGTGAGGGGACTGGAACATCTCTCCTACGAGGGGAGGCTGAGGGAGCTGGGCTTGTTCAGCCTGAAGAAGAGAAGG
>Ga0065711_1035348_pt1 | contig 22442 bp, 12 predicted proteins | sample Hoacrofraction12_FD_59098 | JGI IMG/M metagenome (GOLD analysis project Ga0065711, IMG submission 59098) | Hoatzin crop microbial communities from Cojedes, Venezuela - Epithelial fraction 12 v2 (version 2) | ecosystem: Host-associated > Birds > Digestive system > Esophagus > Crop | place... | reverse complement strand
GTGATAGTTCTTGTCTGGTTGGCGGTTCCCCAGTTGCTAGCCAGCCATGGCCAATCAGGCAGCAGAAAGCCTTCCCTTGCAGCCAGGCTGTGGTGCCAGGGGAGACTCAAAATGGTGGCAAATTTCCTGAGACATCTCACAAAATGGTGGGGCTGAGTCCCACAGAGACCTTCAGCTTGAGAGCTACAGACTTACCTCTCCCCTCCCACTCTTACCCATTGGAGAAAGCACATCCTAGTGGGCTCAGACTGTAGGACCCTCTCTGACCTTCTTAGTGAAGCTGCAGGACCTGATGTCAAATGCAAAACCTGCCCAAGAGGCTGAGGAAATGCTTGGTTAATGTGCTGTGAGCTCTACAGAGCCACAGCAACCCTGACCCCATGGTGCCTGAGCCATTCATTAAATCCTTATTTCCAGTTAGTGTGGTTATGCTTAAGTTGCATGTCACCTAGGTTGAGGGCGTGATTGATACTGCAAATGCCAGCCAGAGCCACAGAAAGAATTGGCGATGAATTGCAGGATTACAAAACGCAGATGAATTTTGGTGCATCCATAGCATGGCATCTTTTGTGGCCCTTGGTAGTCACAGGACTGGGGGCCTTGTGGCGCAGGGACCACTTCGCTGCTTGACATCCCACTGAAGAAATTAAGAACAAACCCTCATCCCAGAGCATTCACAGTGCCAAGGATGAGAGGCAAAGACATGCCCAAAGATGTAGGGGGACTCAGAAGCCTTGTTGTAAATGGGTTTACATAGCTGGGAACTGCAGCCACTGTTATCAGACCATGCTGTCCCCTCTTCCCCTGCTGCCATTCCTCCTGTCACGTGTGGCTTCTTCTCCCACGGATTCCTACAGCTGCATGGTCTTGACAACCTGCCCTTCAACAAGATCCAAAGTAGGCGGGTACAGCTGCACCTCATGTGCCTTTCTGTTCCGTTTCATGCGTTTTCTTTTTTGTATCATAGATCTTTCTTGCCTTTTGTCCTTGTTTTGCTCTTCTGAACTCTTTCTGACCTCTTATGAAGCTTATCTCTGTCTCACGGCAATTTCTGATAGACTCTGGGAAATCTCTTTCTGTAACCACTGACACAGGAAAAGGCAGTGAAGGTTGGCATAATATCTTGTAAACACATATGGACATGAAAACTTTGAAGAAAATCAGGAGAATTCAGGGGTTTATATGTTTTTTTGGCTAACTAAAAAAATCTTTGGTCTGCTCCCCAGAAGACTGGAATCAATGCCTCCTGCAGAATAATTCCTTCAAGACTCTAATGCTATTTACAAGATGGTTAATGATTAAAGGACAAGTTTAGCATTAAGGTCTCTGGTTCATTAATGCCACATGACTTCAGATCTCTCCAATAGCTTGTCCACATTGCAATCTCAGTCTTACCTTTCGTTGCTGTAGCCCAGCTGAAAAAAATAAAGAGCCATGGGAGACAGTAGCAGCATTTCTGGTTGCTTTCTCTAGAAAAGAGCCAAAGCAAGTGGCACATTGTGTATTGCTACATGGTGGAAAGATGAAACCAGGACTTGACTGATCACAGCTGGTCATCTGCCCTGCTAAAAAGATCAGTCACCCACAAGGGACTTCACAGTGTTTTTATTTAGTACAGGGGACGTGCATATCTCTCACCATGTGATTTTTTAAGTAAAATCAGCACCCATGAAATTGTGCTCTGTTCACAAGTAGAGAAAAAAGCACTGAAGGCTGGACTCACCTCCAGCCCCAACAGGTCTTCAGACCTTCACACTGGTGGTCCATCATGCGCTGATCTTTTGCACTCATTCAAATTTAAATTCTGTTGAACTTTTCCCCCTTGTTTGTTTCAGTTATGGGATGTGTCAGCTACCCCACTCCAGTGACTGCTTTAAGGAGGTGTCTGAGTGAAGACATGCCAGGCAGGGAACAGGGTGTCCTGAGGGAGGAATTAGGATGAGGATGGAGGTATCAGTAGCTTCATTCTTGAAGCAAAGGCTGCATGGATGGGAAAGGGTAAGAAACGAGAGCAGATGTGTAATCTTGCCGTGACTGGAAGGGGAGGATGAGAAATGTGAACCCGACATAGAAAGTAAGTGGAAGGCAAAGGAGTATGAAGAAAATGGATGCTATTCGCTGTGTTTTGGGTGGAAAAGTATGGAGGAACAGGCAGGAAGAGCTGGAAGGGCTTATATTATTTTTGTTCTGATGTCTAGGACGTATGTGTTTGCTATAGAGCTATTTACATATTTTAGGGTATGATTCTGTACTTCCAGACATATTTGCTCCAGAGTGGGATGAACTGTGTCCTAAAAGGGCCTATTTTCTCCAATGGTTTCCAAAGCAGTGTAGACAGCATCTCAGGTATACATATCTACACCCTATGATGGGATTCAGCTCCAGACTCCTAGATCTCCCTTTTCACACTTACAATGTTCGTGTCCTCATGCAAGTCTGATGTCTGAGCTTCTAATTACTTCTCAGAGACCTAGGGCAACTTTCAACTGTCAAGGCGTAGATACCTGCTGACACCTTAGATACCGTGATATATTCTGTCTGGTCTTCAGCTGCTGCTCTAGAAGAGCAGGTGTCCTCTGTGGTCTTGTGTCATATCTGTTGGTATTGGGCAAATGCCTTGGATATTCTTGGGCACTGCAAGTGTTTCTAGACCCAGATGTTTAAGCAACTCTATCCTGCCCTTAGCATACTCAATAGGATCCAGAAAGCGAATTCCTTGCGTAAATATCTAGGGTCACTTGAGCTGAATCCTGTGGGGCTTCCAGGTGTCTCTTCATCTGCCACTGACCTTCCATGGGCGCTGTGTCATCTGCAAGTCCTCTACAGATGTTTCTGGCACCCAAGGGTGTCTCAGATGGCTCTAGATGCCTCTATGCTATTGAAACAACCAACTGAATCAAGGTCCTGAATTTGATCCCAGCCAACTTCACAAGGCAGAGAGGATCGTAACTGGGATTTTTATATCTGCTTGCAACAGCTGATTAGTGGGGTCTCAATGTGTCAAGACTCCAGACATCAAGTAACTGCAACTATTAGTGAGAGCAGAAAGGAAAGGCAGGAGGAAAGTGGTTTGGATGGAAAACGAGACCTCTACACTTGTCCTGTGGTTCCCTCCTCATTAGACTTGTTTCCTGTTTCAAGCACTGGTGCTGGTAGCACTGCAGACCACACAGAAAAATGATTTGCTTGGGCATATATTTTGCATTGCAATTACAAGTTTCCTTCCTGCTAGTCTAAGAAAAAAGTCAAGGGAGGACACAGTGCAGCAAACACCATCAGTACTTCAACACCTTCTCCCCTTACTAAAGAGTCATCCTCGCTATTTAACAGCTCTGTAAAACTCTGGAGGGCTGCACAAAAGTGTAAGTTATAGATGTAATACTTAGCGACAGATACATTATACAACTGCTATAATTTGAAGGCTGTGAAATAGCGCCTGCTGGGCAGAAAACTTGAAATCTGGGGCTTGTAGGACACAAAAATGTGAAGCAGATATGGGTTTGGTGAATTTTACAGTTTGCAAAATGTCCTGCCTGGAAATTGGCCTTTTCTGTCTCTGACAGTCACTATGTAGAGTCAAAACCAAATGGATATTGTACGTCTTTGAGAACATGCAGGTGAAGATGCTAGCACAGCCTGTGGGACTTGCTGCTCGCAAGGCTTTCTGCCTTACCTTTGCACCTACCAATCCCATGTGAATTGCCCAAAGATATTTAGGGTTGGAGATGGCAATTGTCTCACCCCACTTCAGGACCTTGATTAGTGTGCTCAAACTTGCCCCAGGTACAGACTTAGAATCCCAGCATCATAGAATCATAGAATGCTTTAGGTTGGAAGGGACCTCTAGAGGTCATCTAGTCCAACCCCCCTGCAGTGAGCAGGGACATCTCAACTAGATCAAGTTGCTCAGAGTCTCATCCAACCCGGCCTTAAGTGTTTTCAGGGATGGGGCCTCCACTACCTCTGTGGGCAGTCTATTCCAGTGTTTCACCACACTCATTGTGGTGAAACCTTATTTGTCTCTACAACTGCCTGAAAGGAGGTTGTAGTGAGGCAGGTGTTGGTCTCTTGTCTCAGGTGCCTAGTGATAGGATGAGAGGCAATGGCCTCAAGTTGTGTCAGGGGAGGTTTAGATTAGATATTCGGAAAAATTTCTTTCCTGCAAGAGTGGTCAGACATTGGAATAGGCTGCCCGGTGAGGTGGTTGAGTCACCATCCCTGGAGGTGTTTACAAACCGTCTAGATGTGGCACTTTGGGATATGGTTTAGTAGGCATAGTGTTGTTGGGTGGGTGGTTGGACTTGATGATCTTAGAGGTCTTTTCCAACCTATGGTTCTATGATTCTATGATTCTATGGTTGTAAAATATTTCTTCCTTATATCCAGTTAAATCTACCCTCCCTTAGTTTAAAGCCATTACTCCTTGTCCTATTGCAACAAGACCTGCTGAAAATATTTTCCCCTTCTTTCCTATAGGTCCCTTCAGGTACTGAAAGGCTGCTCTAAGGTCTCCCTGAAGCTTTTACTTCTCCAGGCTGAACAACCCCAACTCTCTCAGCCTTTCCTCATAGAAGAGGTGCTCCATATCCACTTGGAACCGGCAGATATGACCCAGGATCTAGAATGCAACAAAGGATTAGCAGTCGGAGGCCAGACAGGTTGTGTTAATTGACACTGGGTATTCCCTTCTTCAAGGGATTTCCATACTGGAAGGGTGGCAGAGTGGGAATCTAAGCGCTGGATCCACAGAGATAATGAGGTACAGGACCTCAATTAGCAGTCAGTCACCTGCAGGTGTTTATGGAAGTTTTATCTGACTCACCTTCACCCAGGGAGAAGTGGCTGCTCCAGCTAAAGCTGAGAGACTTGGTCAGAAAATTGTTACAAACCTGCCCTGAAAGCCCTGGGGATAGCTAGGCGATCAGAAATGCAGTGTGAAAAGGCAACCTCTGCTCTGAATCACTGCACAGGAGGCTTCAACATCAGTTTTGAAGAATGAGGATCCTGACCTCTCTCTGAAGCATCCCGTGAATTTTAAAAAAAGAAGGAAAGCTACAGCTGGAATTTAATAAATTTAATAAAATAAAGCTCCTTTTATTTTCTTTCTTTTTTCCTCCTAGCTAAATTACTTTCCTTATTCATCTCAGTTTTCCCAGACTTTTCAATGCAGCAGTCGAGAGTCGTTTTATATTGACCTGTTTCCACCGACAGTACCTTGCTTCCAGTGAAATCACAGCACATCGCCTTTGTTTTCAGACTCATAGACAATCACATTTATCTGTTCACTGCCCTTCAATAGCAGGCAGCTTCTAATGGATTTCTGCATGAGGACCATACCCCCTACCCACTAATTGAAATTCAGTGCACAGAGGCACATCAGTGCAGTGTGATGGTGGAGAATATCAATGCCTGAAGCCAGGAGGGGGAATGGGCAGAGAGAATCTTCACATTTTCAGAGCCTTGCAGCAAATGCATCTGGGACTTACTTGTGCATCAAAGTAGTGTAAGACGGTCATGTGTCCCAAATGTTCCTCTCAGGGTCCCAGAATATTTCTGGGAGGGACAACTGCCCTCCAGCAGTTTCAAGAGTGAGGCTGGACTTATATAAATTGAGTGTTGGAAACTTCACTATTCAGCCTGTGGTTACGGGAAAAAGGACAGCCTTCAGCCAGCAGCTGTGCTGGAGAGGCCAGGATTCCACCTCGTGGTTAGAGACCTGGATAGATGGTCAAGAGAATGGGGCTTTGTTCCCAGCTGTGCCTTCTGGATGACCACAGTCATCTCAGCTCACGTCTCTCTGCCATGCTTTCTTCATCTGTGAAATAGCTCCTTTTCCTTTGAAAAGTCATTTGGGATGCTGCTGAAAAACAGTCACAAGAACAGATGAGCTCATTTATTATTATTTTTTGAATAGCAAGCCTCAATGTAAGAAAGAACATGAAATATTTTTAAGACCCACAGGGAAGTGTAACTGGATAGCTAGGATTTAGCTCAGAGGTTAGAGACAAGGTTCATTTTCCCAACAGAGGTACCCAGTCCTATACGTGAAGGCCTCAGTATCTCCCAGTCTCCAGCTGCACTCCAGAAAGGAACAGATTTCCTGAAGATCTTATGTCTTCTCTATTTATAATGCTCAGATGTTCCAGATAACCCAGGGCATCTCAGCTGGCTCTGTGCACATCCAAACGGGCACTTCAGTAGAGCCCTAGGTCTCCATTGAATGTAGAGCATGAGTCACACACGGGAGGTCAGATGTCCACCTCACATGGAGACACTGGCACACAGAGAAGGATCTGTTGCTTAAACAGAGGTATCTGGTGTCACTTGTGATGTTTCCATACAGGGCAGGCAGATATGACACAGGACTACGAGAGATCCATGCTTTTGGGGAGCAGCAGCTGGAGACCTGATGGAAAATTTTGGGGTGAAAAAAATTACACACAATGCTTACGTTTAGCCAATTGAGTCCTGTCCCTGTGTCATTTAAGGCAGTCAAGTTCTCCCATACACCTTACTACTCTGATGCTCTAGAAAACAGATGCCTGTTTTAAAATCATCTCTAAAAGCACAAACTGGTCTGCATTTTAGGGGCTGTGACAGGCATGGAGTTAAGTCCCTACTCTGCTGTTGGCAGCCCTTAGGAGACCAGGCCAACCAAGTGACCTTAGTGGGTCTTGCCTTGAAACCTTGATTTTAAGAGATGGGTTCTCCTGGGTCACGTAGCCCAGGCACCGTTTTCTGTAGTCAATCGCTCACCAAGCTCCAGTTTAGAAGAAACTAGGTTTCCACTCTTCTGAACTACGAGGGCTGAGCTCAGGGAGATCTTCTTGTAGGTTTTGGGGCAAGTTGTTAAATCCCACCGTGCCTCAGAAGGAGATGGCAATACTTCACTCTTTCCACCTCTTGTCTGCTGTGAGGTAAAAGTCCTTGGTAAGAGGAGATATCTCTCAGATGATGGACAATTTGGGCTGCACTTAGCATGGCTTTCTTGCACACCATGAAGGCAACTCTGCTTGTATACACAGGGCAACCTTGCTGTTACAAAGAAGGAATACTTTTTAACAACTTTTTGTTTATTTTTGTGCTGGGAGAAGGGACTGCCTCTTGCAACATTTGCAGAAAGCTCTTGCTAAAAGGAGATCTGATCTCAGGCACGCTCTTCAACCAGGACTGTAATTCCAGTGGTGATAACAATAATAAACAAGGCAATAACCATGCCCAAATATAGCACTTGGCACTATTTTTCCTGTTCAAATATCAGTTCCTGTGACCGTCATTCTTTGCATGGTTCCAAATGCTGGCATTTGGAAACGGCAGTCGCATCCAGCAACGCCTTTTGTCCAGAAGAGATTATTTCCAGTAGACTGCACTGCAAACTGCGATGCTGCACTTCATCCCTCCAAGGTAGATATGGGGACAGTGTGACTTATGCCTCTCATATGATCCCGAAAAGAGAATGCATCGTTGGTGCATGTTTCAGCTGTGCACCCTAATTTCAACTTCTACTTTCCCCTTTTGCACAAAAAGAAATCCACTCTCATGATTTCCTCTTCTGGCTTTCGTAGCTCTCCAAAGATCTTCTTTCCACATTTTTCTTGCAGTCCTTTACTCGATCTGCTTCCTTGCTCCATCTCCTGCACCCACCAGACTCCAAAAAGTCTGGGCATGGTGGAAATGCATTTCTCATGAAAGACGTGGCTTGCTCATTTCCCAGAAGGTGTGAGACTGCTGGATGTGGGGCCGTGTTATGGCTAGTCAAAACGGGAATGGTGGGCCCAGAGGAATACCATTGTTTTCTTCCCAAATAAGTCAAAACCAGACTGAAATACTAGCATTTACAGAATAACTATCCCCCCTCTAAAACATGTTTCTGGAAAGACCTCATTTTGGTATCTCTAGTCCAAAGGAAATATTTTAAAATTCCTGACTTTAATAAGTTCTGTTTGCTTGGGGTTTTTTGGTTGTTTTTTTTTGGGGGGGATGGGGTGGGTTTGGGTATTTTTCTGTAACAATTAACCTGAATCTTTCTGAGCTGTCAAAGACCATCTGTGTTTTGGTTTAATTATATCAGGTTCCCATCTACCCCAGCCAGGCACTGCACTCACTTGTCTCACTGGATGACCATGGCGTGATGGGAATCAAGGTCCACTGCATACCATGGAAAATGTTGTCCATAATGGGCGGTTGCCTCACAGCTGAAGAAAAAGGTCCAAGATGCTGGAAAGCACTTTTATTATGTCCTTGTGTAGTGAAAATAGCAGAGCATGAGGTCAGCATGACCCAAGTGAAACGCTTCCTTTCTGCTTAAGAAAACAAAACAAAAGGATTTCAGTGAATTTAAGCAGAAATGAAGTTGGTTGTTTTCATTTTCCCCAAGGGCAAAAAGTAAAACTGCGTGTATGCGTGGGCATGCAAATTCACAGGCAAATTATAGAAACCTTCAGTTATACAGAAACTGCATTTTCCATGAACCTAATACACCGGAATGGGCAGAAAATCCTCAAGCCAGTGGAGTGATAGGCTTGCTCAGACATGCTTGATTTCATGAGCATTCTAAAGAAATTAATGAAAATTACAGATCAGTTTCAGGAAAGCCTCTTTATCCAGCAAGAAGAGCAGGTTTTCAGCTTGACTTGCAACCTGGAAGGCAATAAGGAGAAATAAAACAACAAGATCAACAACCTCCTAGGTGGACAGGAATGTGGGGGGCTGAGGACATCAGTAAAGAGAGAGAGGAAAGTCTAAGAGAAGAGGTTGAAGGAAGAAATGGGAGGGGATGAACCCAAAGTCAACACTTCTCTCCCTACATTGGTTCAGATAGGATTTACCGGAGAGATGAAGAGCGGTGGACAACACTAAGGATGCTTTCTTCTATTCTTCCCCACTGTGCTCTGACTGTTGTAGCTCATACTGACTGCATGGTGTGATCCCACGAACCCTTGAGATACGCTTGCACAGCCCTCTGGCAAATCTGGAACACCTTCCTAAACACTGCAGCGACAACCTTCTTCAGTCCCATGGTAACCAGCACCATCCAGCCCTGCCCAGATGTGCTCAGCAGCTGTTTGCTGGAAGTGTCTCATTGGGATTTAGGCCTGGGCATGCTGCTGTTGAGGGAAGCCCACATCTCAGGCTAGTCCCATAGACCTCATACCCTAGACAGACCTGAGACAGGAGCTGCCTTGGCCAGGCTCAAACAAATACCCAGAAGAAGTTGTGCCTGGAAAAGCCCTCTTGCAGCCTGGAGTCACCCACTGTGAGCTGGATGGAGGAAACTCATGTCCTCCCAGGACTCACAGCCATGAATTTCCCTTGGTGTTACGACACTGGAGTGCCTTGACTTTGCTGTGAGGAAAAAGGAGAGATCAATACTTTATTAGCCACATCCAATACACTTTTGTGCCAGGATTTATAGCCTGCCTTATCAATCTGAGCATTTACCAGTGCCTAAAACCAATGGGTAGGTTCTGGGCACAAAGCTGTGATTACAATCACTCTGTCTTTCATTTTGGTCAAGGAAAGACAATGGCTTCTTTTTTATTGTTATAACCTATGTCCTGGATGACAGGTGGAATGGGTCAGACTCAGACATGTCTTTGCACATCAGCACTGAAAGACAGACCTATCAATTAACAGATAACAGTGGAAGGCACAGGCTCACTGACACCCTTTGGAGTGCTGTTTTTTAAATAATCACAGACAGCTTTGCAGACCAGAGAAGAGCATCGTGATAATCTAATCTGGCCTTCATGCCTATCAGAAGCCAAGTAACTTCACCCTGTGTTTTCAGTACTATAGCAAGGTCTTTGGGTCAGCTCTCCTTGGGGTTGCAGTTGAACCTATGCTCTAGAAGAGGAAAGCTCTTCTGTCTTCCCAGGCACAGAGGGATCAGGGAAGAGATTTGAAGGTATTTCCTGGCCCCTAACCTGGTATGTTCCCCTTCCCAGGAGGTGAGAAGGCATTCTGGACAATTAAAAATGCTTTGAAAAATGAAGCAAAGACACAGAGCTCTGCTTTTTCTTCTCTCGTAATCCCACTGCATCCAAGCAGTTCATGTCCCTACCCAAGACAAGGTATCTCCACTGAAAAGCCAGTGCTGACCACACCTGCCCTCTTGGTTGCACTCACGTGGGAAGGCTGTTTTGTTACACGAATCATAGAATCACAGAATCATAGAATGCTTTGGGTTGGAAGGGACCTTTTGAGACCATCTAGCCCAACCCCCATGCAGTGAGTAGACACATCCTCAACCAGATCTGGTTGCTTAGAGCCCTGTCCAACCTGACCTTGAATGTTTGCAGGAATGGGGCATCTACCACATCTCTGGGCAGCCTGTGCCAGTGTTTCACCACATTTATTGTAAAAAACTCCTTCCTTATACCCAGTTTAAATCTACCCTCATTTAATTTAAAACCATTGCTCCTTGTGCTAGCATTACAGGCCCTTGTAAAAAGCCTGTCCCCATCTTTCTTATAGGCCCCCCTAAGTACTGAAAGGCCACAATAAGGTCTTTCTGGAGCCTTATCTTCTGCAGGCTGAACAGCCTCAACACTCTCAGCTTTTCCTCACAGCAGAGATGTTCCAGTCCTCCAGTCATTGCTGTGACCTCCTCTGGCCCTGCTCCAACAGGTCTGTGTCTGTCCCGTGCTGAGGGCTTCAGAGCTGGACGCAGGACTCCCGGGGGAGTCTCAGCAGAGCGGGGCAGAGGGGCAGAATCCCCTCCCTTGACCTGTGCCCACGCTGCTGGGGATACAGCCCGGGGTGTGGTTGGCCTGCTGGGCTGCCAGTGCACGCTCCTGGGTCATGTCCAGCTTTTCCTCCACCAGTACCCCCAAGTGCTTCTCGGCAGGGCTGCTCTCAGTGCCTTCATCCCCCCGCCTGTATTGATACCAGGGATTGCCCCGACCCCGGTGTAGGCCCTTGCACTTGGCCTTGTTGAACCTCATGGAGTTCACACGGGTCCACCTCTCTGCTTTGTCCAGGACCCTCCGGATGGTGTCCTTGCTGTCCTTGGTGAGGGAGGCCAAGGGATGGTGGGGAGCTGGCTGGAGGCAAGGGCAGACTGGACCTGTCTTCTGAAATCTGTTGAGTTGTGGGAATCCAACAGGACAGTGCAAGAAACCCAGATGTCCAGCTCCAAGCCTGTTTTTCCTTCCAGCTGTTCAGTGCTTCCACGAATACTTGACCCTCCTGCAATCCCCCGGATTCAGGGAAACGACACGTGAAACTGGAGGGACAACATTTAGGTGACTTCTTTTCCTTAGACTACAGCGTTTAGGCAGCTAAACTGCACTCTCAATGTTTACTGTTCAGACGTCACCTCCAAGCTGACCACTGACAGTTCCCCTATTAATCCCTGGAAAATATCAGGCACTTGAGAACGTGATTCATTTGGCCTGTTTGGGTTAAATAACCCACAGTCTGGACACAGTTATTTCTCTGCATCGACAATGGAAACTACTAGCTCAGATCCTGATAGAGCTGTCTTTGATCTGCTGAATCCCATCCCTACTTCTTAAATCACGCGAGATGTTTTCCTATGAAGTGGTCCAGCTCCATCAGCACAGCAGGGCTGCGTCACTAGCAGGCTGATGAGATGGTCGTGATGACCTCCCTTAGGCTCCAACCTTTGCGTCTGTGAATAATCCCTGCCGAGTGGCAAAAACATGGTCTTAATGAGATTCAGAGTGGTTTTCTTGTCTCAGATCTCAAAGGCCAGCTGTCGTCGTGCATTACGTCCATCCTGATTTGAAGTTAGTTGCTGAGTTGAGCGATACACATCAACGCTGGCAAGATGCCCTCCTCATTTGTACCTGCCATGTCGGAGAGTAACTATATATACGCATACATGGAGGGGGGGAAACCTCAAACTCCAAAATTTTTACTTTTTTTTTTGTTTGTGTATATGTGGTTATTTTATTCCTGTTGTCAGCTTTTCTACACTGGGAAATTCCTTCAAAAAGCCTCTTCTTCTTGTCTTTTATGTTCTGTGGGGTGTTTGATGATGATGACTGTGTCCAGAATCATGCTCAGTGCATGCTCCAGCAAAGGCTGCTGGATTGATCTGCCCCTTGCATGATGTGCTAGATCTGACAGTTGCTGATACTTTAGCATATGATCAAACAAAAATCTATCATGTCCTTTTCCCATTTACGCCCTTCTGCCCCCTTTACCTGGCCACTCCAGATGTGATCAGGTCCCACGCTCTGCCACAGATGTGGCTCTGTGCAAGCAGATCAGCTGCGTTGCCTTTCATTCCCCCAGTAAAATACAACAACTTAAAGGATCCCAGCATGGAACTTGTTTATCACCACTGTAGGCAGGTTTCCAGTTACCACAGGCTATGATTCCTACTAATTTTGTAGTATTTTTGATTTTTTTCCTCAGCAACCTTATGAGGCGGGAATGGTTATTCCCCTGCACAAGAAACAAGTGTCAGGAAGAATAAAATACGAAAGCTCAAGAGGTATTCAGGTGAATTACTTCCCTGGATTTCAGTGAGGAAATCTGGAAGCTCTTCCCCGTAGCTGGAAGTGCTAGATGGTTTGCTGAGACTCAAAAAAAATCTGTGTTAGAGCAAGATGGGGATCTGTTACAATGGCAGGAGAGAAGACAATGATAGAAAAAACTGTATTTGAAGAGGCAGAAAAGAGAAACAAGTTTATTTCCTGCTAATTTTATTTTTCCAGGCTGCTAAATCTCCTCTTCAAATGAAGTTTAACCTTTACTTTCAGAGGCAGCTGAAGAAATACATTTTCAGCTGAAAAACAGGCGGTTGCTCTCTGAGACAGACTTCCCCTTTGGGGCTGCCAAATCTCAAGGCAACTCTCAGCGCTGTCCTTGCTTAACCTCTCCCAGAGCCGAAAAATATCCAAAGAACTGGCTGCTTCATGAACAGGCCATCAACTTGGCTAATACCGATCAGTCAAATGAATTCCAATGAATTTAAATGAAACCCTTCTGCGGCTGTCAGACAGCAAGTTAAGTCTTACAGTTTACTGGAAAGAAAGTGGGAAAGGTAAATAAGTGAAATTAAAAGTCTTCGCCAAGGGTGTGAGTGCAGCTGTCCTAGTAGTCCTCCGCAGTGTGGAGGTCGAGGTCCCACAAGCTGGGGGTACCTTGTTGCCCTTGAGGGACACACCCCAGCAGCAGGTTCCCACCATGCTGACCTTGCCTGTGGCAAGATGTCCAAGGACACGATTGGATTTCTGTGCTATGCCCAGGAGCTCTCTCCTGAGTGCTTTTGCCAAGCAACGGTGAATTAGCACAGTGAGGAAGGCCTCTTCTTATCATATGAAGGATGGTGAAGGAAGGAGCTATAGATTTACACCTGATGTAAAGGGGCTTCTTCTGGAGAAGAGTGGGCCAGGCTCTTCCATGACATTTTAGCATAAATCCTAAATATCTCTTAGGGCACGGGATCTTATGAAAGCAATTATACCAGTTCCTTCATGCCAGCTGATGGGACAACGGTCTGTCTTACAGCGGGAGAATCTGGTGTTCAAGGCCTTTGAAGGTACCGTATGAAAGGCAGACAGCTTGTCCCCACACTGAGACCCCAGTACCAGGCAGAAATAGGTTGGCGCCCTGATTTCAAGTACACTCTTTGCAGACATGCTTCTTCACATCCCTTCATCCTAAAAAAGGGCTAAGAGGATGACTTCCCTTGGAAGCACTTAGCAACCTGCTGACGAACACTGCTGTGCTTAAGCTAAGCTAATTCTTCTTATCATTGCAATGATCGATGTTAATACATGTGCGATCCTGACGTGAGGTTTTCAGAAAATTCCTTGTCAGCACTTGGCATCTCTTTGTTAGACACAAGTGCTAAAATACATTTTTTTTGTGTCTACATGTTTCACAGGGAGAGGGAAGTTGAGTGCAGGAATCCCCCAAAGGTTTGTAGGCAAGTGCTAGGGCAAATCCTAGTTAGCCCTCATCTGCTTGATAAAAATAAATAAACCTCCTAAAAACCACATAGACGTACATGGACACAGCTATATTTATGTATATACACACCCCCACATATGTATGTGTGTGTGTGTATATGTATATCATAGTGTATGGCTAAAGATGCTAACAGATTTAACTTATAATCTATCTATAAGGTCAGATTCTCTTTTAACACCCAGTGCAGTAAATCTAACTTCAATGCACTGTATTCCTAATGAAACTCGCATTTTGTAGAAGTGCATCCTGCAGACCAATGTCTGGTGTGACCCCAGGCATCATCCAGCACACACATCTTATCGAGAGCCTTTTTACAGTATAGGAAGCATTGTACGGAAACTTAAAATGAGGACCTGCTGTGGAGAAACATCAGTTCTACATTTTTCAGCAGATTCTGCAATATTGACAGCTTCCTCAGCAGAGGGTGGACAATGAGTACAGAATGACATGTTTGTGCTTTTAGTGGTCCCAGGGCAGAAAGAGCTATTTTAGACATAATAAAACAGGAGAGAGAAGCTGTAACCAACACAGATAAGGTGGGAGAACACTCCCAGGCTTTTGGCACTGCTCCAGCAAAATCCCATGTGCAACTTGGGTTTGGGATCCTTCACACGGACTGCGATTATCACAATGGCTGAGGAAAACAGGCACTTCTGTCACCAAGGAACATGGATGTGTTGGTAGTGGTGGTCCAGCTCCTCCAGCACCTCACCTCGAACTGTGATTGTAGTGGTCAACTCCCTTGGTTTTGCTTGGTTTGCCGTCTGCTCGAGATCATCACCTGCCCCTGGGGCAGAAGCCCTGGCCAAGCTGTTGAACCAATCCAACATAGCTTAGTGAGATGAAGCTGTGAAATGGCACAGAGCCATCTGCAACAGGTTGGCACAAACATGTTATTACTCCTTAAGCAGGCCCAGATCCCTTCCAGGGATGCTCTATGGGAGTGTCAGGCTTTATTTGGGATGTCCCCTTCTGTCCATCTATCTGCTGATCTGGCATTGACTGAGTTACCCCAGTACAGAATAAACTGTGTTGTGCTTTGCCCTCTTGAGAGCCAACATTTGCATCTGTAGCACTGTGGTAGAAGTTGAAGCTCCAAGCAGATGGTCTTCAAGGCTGAAGGTAGCTCTGCCTCTTCCCTCAGTTCCACTCTGATTTAATTTCCTACTGTCTTCTCCAGTCCTTCTGACTCGTTGATGCCATCACCTACAACTGGAGCCAACCTGGCTCACAGTTACTGGAGCTACCATGGCTTGGAACAGAGAAGCAACATTGGATCTTATTCCTCATATTCTCCAAGTTACTCTGTGCCCTGGGTAAGCCATAAGACCTTAGGGCCAAGGACTTGTCCTAGTCACCAGGGCAGGGAGTTCTGGGACAGCTTCTTAGAAAGCTTGGGGAGTGGGGAAATTGTCCCCTGTGCACACCAGCTTTTAAAAGGATGCTGTATAAACTGAAGGTGGGGATTGGATTATCGGTGACTGTGGAATGGACCCTGGAAGTCCTTTCTGGCCCTGTGTTTCTGGAGACGTTGAATTTAGGGGTTTAACTGAGCGAAGGCAGGAGGTGAGTGGGTGTAAATCAGGAAAACGTTTTTTTTGGGAATGCTGCAGCCAAACTGCAGCCTGAACGGGTTAAATTTGTCCATTGGGAACTGGCAGTTGCTGGATGTCTTTGCTCCTGTTTCCCAGCTGCTTTCATAAAGGGTTTGTTGCTGTCTGAGTCTGCTCCAGCCTGACTGTCTGCAGCAAAGTCAACAATCCTGAGCGGGCTCCGGCTGGAGCGTCTCCGCTTAGAGGAGTGACAGGGTCTGTAATACCTGCCCTGGGCAAGGCAGGGTGAAATCCTCTTCTGCCTTCACACTTCAGCTCTGGACTCCGACAAGTAACCCAGAGTGGCTGTCACATAGCTGTGCTAAAGTCCCCTGACAGGGTCAGGCTGCAGTGATGAATTTTTTAATGAATGAAGGTGCTTTGAATGATCTCAGAGTGTTTTATTAATTTTATTTCCCTTCTTGCTGGCTGATAATGGAAAGAAATGCATTGTTGCCTAATTCTGAATAAATCCACTGCAAATGTCACAAGAAGTTCATAACACAATCAGACTCAAGGGGTCCTTCCCAGTAGATGCCTGAATCCAAAAGCAGATAAAATGTTTTAGCAGGGTCAGATTTATGGCCTGGCTTGACAGATATTCATATGGGTGTGAAAAATCTTTTGAAGAAGCATCACGGAGCATTGCATCCCCTGTCATTTTCCTCACTGCTTGTTCCATCTCAAATTAGATTTGGTATTTCAAGTGGTTTCAGCTTCAGGCTGACTTTTCTTGCTTCAGTTAAATCTCAGGTTTTAAGCTGAAGATGTTTCACACATGGCAGATTGGTACTTGTTACATCAGGGTCCAGCAACACTGACCGTGATGGAGTTTGGACCAAACAACACTCTGGAATAAATCAACATGATCAATTGAAAGGATTGCTGCCAGGCTGTTTTACACCAGATCAGTTTTACTCTTAGCAGGTTTAATAACAGGCAATTTTCTAATGAGCCCATAAAGTTCCATCTTGATGTAATATGAGGTCTTTGCCCTTCGCTTCCTTTAAAACCTGCAGTACTTTTCTGCAGCTCCAAATGCCAGGGGCGACAGAAGACGATCTCACTTTGTTTTAATTGCCTAATGCGCATGCAGAAGCCATGCAGAAGGCTGGACGCAGAGAACAGGCACCCAAGCACAGGGGAAGAGGAGCAGGCAAAGGAAATGTGTGGTTATACAGCAGTATGGAAGACAGCAACGCAAAGGCAAACATTTCATGCACACACAAGGCATCTTCGCTGCCGCAATTAATATCCCAAAGGACATCAATTATTTCTGATTATTTTCTGGAGTGTTTTATTTTTTTTTGCCTGAAACAAAGAACATTGCTCTATTTCATTATGTTTTGAAATGAATATGGAACAAGGCAGCACTAACAGTCTCCCACACACTCTTACACTCTGTTGTTTCTCTAACAGCAGTAATAGTTGCTGAAGATGTTTCCCTGAGAGAAATACATGAAACTTGGGCAGCAGGTGGAGATAAGAGAAAAGTAAAATTCTTGCCTGGAAGCCTGTTTTCCTCGTTTGACTTAACACCATGTCTGCAGAGAGGCTGATTTCCTATAGAGCTGAGGGAATGACTTAAAGCCAAATGTTGTCTTTGCAAGACCCGTTTCCCTCGTTCGTGTAGGTAAATAATAATGTTGCCAAGGTTTTATCTAGTGTTTTCAGCCCTTGACCTCAACGATCTTTACAAAGCAAGGGGAGGCCAGGGTCAGGAATCAGATTCTCATTTTGCAGATGGGAAACAGAGGCATAGAGAAGTAAAATGTCTTCTCAAGTTCACCCTGAAGGTCCCTGGCAGCTGACGAAACCTCAGCCTTGCTCCCGTGTTACCTGCTCTGGCTCTGCTGCTCCTGGCAAAGGCGTATTTTTTTCAAAGTGCCTAAAGAAAGTGAACTACCCAATTCTTTCTGACCTGACTGAACTGGTGTTTTGAATCCAACTTCCAGCCTAAATAGCTGAGTTGTTTAGGGGAGAAGAAATGTTATGCCTACCCTAAGGAGGTGTGCCTGAAGGAGCACTGACCCGGTGAAAGACTTACGCTCATCTGAAAGTTTCATCTTGAAGTCAGTTAGGGGCACACACATTTTACCAGAAATGTTTAATGAAGATTTTCAGGTGGACAATTGCCATAAGTTTGTGACAGCTCACACAGAGTTGTTTCTGGAAACTAATACAAGCAACAAGCCAAGACCGACTGTCTGCAAGAGGGAGGGCCAAGAGTGGGTCACAGCAGCTCTCCATGTCCTACCAGGGAAGACCAAGAGGAGCTGAGAAAAAAATAAAAAAAGCCTCTGAGCACACAAACCTTCAGAAGCCATTACCAGCTATTTTTGTCCCTGTTTAGCTGTATTGCAACATGGCCCAAATTTCCTGAGAAATGCTAGCTTTGTTTGAGTTTGTTTCCAGGCAGTTACCAATTCCCTTTGTGGTTTGGGATAGTAAGTATTTAAAATGGATAAGGCACAAATCTTTATGGGATATTCACTGATTCTGGAAATTTGACTTTCTCAAAGGCACCTGTTGGGTGCAGGAAACAAAGAAATCAGAAAGAAAAAGAGAAATAGAGGGCAGAAGTGCAACCAACACACGCATTGTGCATTCTTCCCTGTTGATATTTGCTCCTGTGCCTACTGAATCAGCATTTTTTTTCTCCCAATGTATAAAGATGAGACTGAACAGGCTGGTCACATTGTTCAGATAAGCCCATTCCACTCCCTTCTGTTGCTGCTGACCTGGAACTCTTTGGATCAAGTAGAAAGTCTGTCGATCTAACGGGGCAAGGCCCAGATAGTCCTCCTGGATCACCTAGATTTTGGTAAATTGCTTTCCAAGTATGCAGAGCTAAGCCCTCTATCTGAGTCCCTCAAGAAGGGAAGTCAAGACAGAATGTCAACAGAAGCCACCATGCTCAGCTGTCATAGCCATCATGGCAGTAAAGATTTTATCTCAATACAAAAGAGAAAAGAACAGGCAAAAGAGAAAAGGGTATTTCTGGGTAAGAGAATGTTTCAGAGGAAAAGTTGCTTCTAACAAACATCACCCTGAAGTAAAATGTACCAACCTGCAGAACAAAGACTTCTTGGTCCTCTGCCACCGAGGGCTGAAAACAGCTTGTTTGCTCTGAATTGAGATGCTAAGTAGACCTGGACCTGCTCAATGCTTGCAGACTAAGACACCGCAAGCATAAGTGAAGAAGTCAGGGGCAGGCATTAGACTCCAGAAAAATGCTGAGATGAAAAAACTGAACCCACCCAAAACTGACTATCTTTTCAGCAGGTTTAGGCTGGCAGAGGGGAAATGAGGAGAATTTCGCTGTGCTGACTCATGGGGTAGAGACTGTGCGTCTTGACTTTGCTCTCTGTTTGCAGGGATTTCCTTCTATCAGCGAAGGAGCAGCCGGGCCTTAGTGAAAAGCAGAAACAGATACTTCTGTCACATGTCACTAGTAAAGACAGGCTTCACAATGAGCTATTTTCTTCTTGCATTGAACAAGGAACTTCAGTCACAGAGAGAAAACAATATCATCTGAAAAACTCTCTGTTTCCTCGGCCAAGAGAGGCTATCAAGGGTCAGGCAGGCTGGGAAATGCTTGGATAGAATTACTTGCAACTCCAAAGTCCCAGACCAAATGTTTCTAGACTTTGGTGACCACGAGATGCTAGAGGATGAAAAGGGATGTGGATTTATTACAACCTCTGTGTGACATGTGGTGTTGCCGTATACCACCAAATTCCCCGAGGTTTTCAAAGTGCGTGGCATGGACTCACATGCCCTCAGAGCAGAGGGAAAGCTCACCGGATCAATGGTGCTCACCAGAGACACCAGAAATGATGGGGATCTTTCTATTTCAGGGGTGAGAAAAGTCATTTCAGGAGACAGGCTGGCTGGGTGAGCTCGTCTCCAAGGGCTCCTGGAAAAGCTGACTTTCTGAAAAAAAAAATTAACAGCCTCGAGCACACAAGGAGGGAAACTGCTCTGCACTGCAGGGCCTGTCTTGCCCCCCACGGGGTCAGGGAACCAAGTGGCCCCTGATGTAGTTTCACTGGCTCCTTTTAACGCACAGGATGGGTTTGAAGTGGCGACTGCTCAAGGAGCCTTTCCATGGATATATCAGGACTGTACATTAGCCAAAGCTTCTTCCCTTGTAAAACTTGCCTCTGTTTAACTGATAGATCGTCAGCTGAATCTGTTTAGGCTTCTTCTTGTTTCTGTGAAACCAGTAACACTAAACAGGGCTTAGCGTTCCCAGTAAGAGGCCAATTTCCCCTCCCTCACCGGCTCCTTTTGGAGCAGGGAATATATCCATACCTCTATAAAATGCAGTTCATGACAGATTTGCAGAGCTGATTCAGCCCGTTGCTCAGGCTCCAGGCCTGATGTGTTTGGCAGCCTCTTGAACTTGCTCCTTCACCAAGAGGGCACATAGTATATGTTGGTGTCGGGAGGAGCTTTCACATGCCCAGGTTCCTTCGGGCTCCACAAATGCAGAGCTGCATTCACTCAGAGCCAATTTATGGGACACCTCGTCAAGAGGCAGACTGCAGAGAGCATGTCAATGGCTGTTTCCAGTGATGGTTTTGAAAAGCTAAGGTCTCAAGAGAAGTGGGCCGACACCTTTTTATAGTCTGAGAGATAATTTTCTGGCTGGAAGTATTGAGTAAAGCAATCTTTTGGAGCAGATCTCGTGAGCAAAGCTCTATGGCTCAGTAATAATCTCAAGCGATAGCCATCTGGGGTCTCCTACTGATGTTCATGGTCCAGCCTAAGGCCCCAAAAGTCATAACGCAGTGAAGTCTTGTCCCAGTGGAGAGACTGTGAGTGCCCTGATATCTAGGTCACGGATGCACACATGGCTGCGTTCTGATGAACTCAGTGGATGACTGGCAGATCCGTTTCCCTGGAGAGGCCTGGGACATGCCGAGGGGCAGAGAAAGTTGGTGATGTGTCAGCTCCTGGTGTTCATGTTCCTGGGGAGTCCAGCTGGTGCCCTATGTACGTGTGTGCTCATGCCCCATCTAGTGGCTGTCCCCAAGCCTGCAACATGTCCCCTCCTCTTCCTCAGATGCCATTCAGCTCAGTGGCGAGCACTTTGACTCTGCTGTTGAAGTTCTTGGGGTGCTACTTCACTTTGGACTGTGCCCTTTGGAAATGGGCTTTGTGGCTCTCGTGGTAAATTACTCGTGTACAAAATTCCTGGGGGGCAGAGAATCAAAGTCTGATAGCAGTCGTGGAAACACGGCAGGGCTGTGTCTCTTACTCCTGCCCAGGTTCCCAACATATGATCTGACACTGAGGAATGTGTCCTTACATGGAGCCCTTCACCTCGACTAAATCTACAAAGCAGGGGAAGAATATTTAGGTGATGATAAATCAGGTTTTCCCTCACCCTCATGCTTATGACTTGCTTTTGTGCAAGCAAAATTTGTTTTGTAATGCCATTACCAAAAAAAAGGAAAAAAGTCCCCCAAAACCACCACCAGCAACAGAAAAAGGATGATGGGTTCAGACGTGAGCTGCTTCCCCAGGCACAAGATGAGCTTTCAGGCAGAGATGACACTGTCTGAAGCGAAAGTGGAAGCTGTGTGTAAACATTTGGCTGCTTTGTCAAAGGCTGGGAAACAAGGTAATGTGATTTTGGTGCCGCATGTAACTGGAATACCCCAGTGAACCTGAGACACTCCACCAGTCATCTGCCTGTTGCACCAGCAGGCATTACTCATCAATTTCAATGGTAACATTAAGGGCTTTTTATTTTCTGTCAGTATTTTTACAGCTCCTGTTACAGCATTATCTTGACTCTTTACAACCTTTATTGTACCTCCCCCACAATTCCTCAGGCATCAGAGTTATTAATGTTTGACCACTGGGAAAAATGAAGTGCACAGAGAGATGTACTGAAGCTCCCAGAGGAAATAATCAGCAAAGAAACTAGGGAACTGAACTTAGATCTCTGCTTACCACTGAGTTGCCTTATTTAGGTATATCCTAAACAAAAGACACAGTACCTCTTGAATTCAACAGGACACAAATGTCGCCACAGGACTCCAGGAAGTGTCCCCAGCACTGCTCAGATGCTTCCTTGAAGCTGAGGGTAACAGTGAAAGCAAAGCACTGAGATGGTTCTCAATGGGTTAAGAAGAACCACTCACTTGGCACTTTGACGACGCGCATTGCACTGCTTGGAAATCGTCTCCCCAAAAGACGGTGCTAGCCACTGAGAAGAGAGAGCAGAAAGTCCCCTCTGAGCCTTACTCGAACTGAGCTGCTCCAGGCATGTTTCTTCAAGCAGCTACAGGACTGGTTTCTGATAGTGCCCCACCGGAGAAAGACATAAATGAAAGGAAAAATGTGAGTTTGCCCTCTGCCCTTTTCTCCTTTATTCACCACCCCAATCTGGCTGAGCTGGACTTCCCATGCTACAACAACAACAAGAAGTTCCTAGAGATCTTAAATTTGCTTAGTGAGTAGATGCCCTCTAGGCACATCCCTAGGGCTTTCTGGCTGCCTTTGCATAGGATCCTTGGGCAACTGTCCAGTTCTGGGCTCCCCACTTCAAGAAAGATGAGGAGCTGCTAGAGAGTGTCCAGTGGAGGGCTACGAGGGTGGTGAGGGGACTGAAGCATCTCCCCTACGAGGAGAGGCTGAGGGAGCTGGGCTTGTTCAGCCTGAAGAAGAGAAGGCTGCGAGGGGACTTAATATATGCTTACAAATATCTCAAGGGCGGGTGTCAGGAGGATGGGGCCAAGCTCTTTTCAGTAGTGCCCAGCGACAGGACAAGGGGCAATGGGCACAAACTGAAGCACAGGAAGTTCCAGCTGAACATGAGGAAGAACTTCTTCCCTCTGAGGGTGACGGAGCACTGGAACAGGCTGCCCAGGGAAGTTGTGGAGT
>Ga0065711_1004768_pt1 | contig 22442 bp, 21 predicted proteins | sample Hoacrofraction12_FD_59098 | JGI IMG/M metagenome (GOLD analysis project Ga0065711, IMG submission 59098) | Hoatzin crop microbial communities from Cojedes, Venezuela - Epithelial fraction 12 v2 (version 2) | ecosystem: Host-associated > Birds > Digestive system > Esophagus > Crop | place... | reverse complement strand
GATGGAGAGTGGCTCAGCAATGACATCCGCCAGCTCCCTCAGCACTCGCGAGTGCATTCCATCGGGGCCCATGGATTTGTGGACATCCAGATCGCTTAAGCGATCCCTCACACAGTCCTCCTCGACCAAGGGAAAGTCATCCTCTCCGTAGGCTTCTTCTCTTACCTCCGGGGCCTGAGATTCCTATGGGCCAGTCTTAGCACTGAAGACTGAAGCAAAGAAGGCATTCAGTAGCTCTGCCTTCTCCTCATCCTCCATCACCAGGACACCCGCCTCATTCAGTAGCGGCCCCACATTGTCCCTAGCCTTCCTTTTGCTGCTGATGTAGTTGAAAAAGCTCTTCTTGTTGTTTTTGACATCCCTTGCATGCTTCAATTCCAGGTGAGCCTTGGCCTTCCTCGTGGCATCCCTGCACACTCTGACCACATTCCTGTATTCTTCCCAAGTGGCCTTTCCCTCCTTCCATATTCCATGGACCTTTCTCTTCCACCTGATCTCCACTAGAAGCTCTTTGTTCAACACATTTAAAACATGAGAAAGAATGTGCATAAAAATTCATAGAATCATAGAACAGAGTCACAGAATGATTTGAGCTGCAAGGGAACATTGGCTGCTCATGTCCAGCTTTTCATCCACCAGTACCTTGAAGTCCTTCTCAGCATGGCTACTCTGAATCCCTTCATCCCCCAGCTTTTATTGGTAATGGGGATTGCCCTGACTCAGGTGCAGAACCCTGCACTTGGCTATGTTGAACTTCATGATGTTCACACAGGTCCACCTCTCAAGCCTGGTCCCTCTGGATACCATTCTGTCCCTCATGCTTGTTGACCACACTGCTCAGCTTGCTGTCATCTGCTAAATTCCTGAGGGTGCATGCGATCTCGCTTTCTATATCATTGCTAAAAATATTAAACCATACTCGTCCCAATATGGACCCCTGAGGGATACCACTTGTCATCAGTCTCCAGCTGGACACTAAGCCGTTGATCACTACCCTCTGGATCTGACTGTCCAACCAATCCCTCATCCTCCAAACAGTCCACCCATCAAATCCGTATCTCTCAATTTTAGAGGGAAGGATGTTGTGGGTGATCGTGTCAAAGGTCTTACAGAAGTTTGGATAGATGACTTCCATAGCTCTTGCCTTGTACACTGATGTAATCACTCCATCATAGAAAGCCACTAGGTTGGTCAGGCAGGACTTGCCCTTGGTCAAGCCATGCTGGCTGTCTCGAATCACCTCCCTGTCCTCCATGGGTCTTTGCATAGGTTCTGGGACCATCTGTTCTATGACTTTCCCAGGCACAGAGCTGAGGCTGACAGGTTGGTAGTTCCCAGGGTCCTCCTTCCTACCCTTTTTAAAAATGGGCACAATGTTTCCCTTCTTCCAGTCACCAGGGACTTTGCCTGACTGCCATGAGTTTTCAAGTATGATGGAGAGTGGCTTGCCAATGATATCAGCCAATTCCTTCAGGACTCTGGGATGCATTTCATCAGGTCCCATAGACTTATATATATTCAGGTTCCTCAGGTGGTCATGAACCTGGTCTTCCATTATAGTGGGAGGGGCTTTGCCCCTTTGGTCCCCATCTTGCAGTCCATCAACTGTGGAGGGAGTGAAGAGAGAGGTTGCCAGTGAAGAGTGAATCAAAGAAGTTGCTGAGTACCTCAGCCTTCTCCTTGTCCATTTTTACCAGTTTGCCATTCTTGCTCATCGGTGGGGCTACACTTTCTTTGACCTTCCTCTTCTGTCTGACATACCTGTAGAAGCCCCTCTTGTTATTCTTAGCATCCTTTGCCAAGTTAAGCTCCAGCTGTGCCTTGGCCTTCCTGACATCATCCTTACAGAACCGGGCAGCATCCCTATACTCTTCCCAAGATACCTGTGCCTGCTTCCACTGCCTGTGCATTTCCTTCTTGTCCTTTAGTTTGACCAGGAAGTCTTGACTCAGCCATGCCTGTCTCTTCCCTTCCTTGCCTGATTTCTTACACCTGGGCATCAAGAACACTTGGGGTCCATTGAAAGAGCCTGCAAGCTTGATGAATCCTGTATCTGGAGTAAGAAGGCTTCGTCAATAGTCTCCCCTTAATTGGGTGGCCTGTAGTAGACACCAACCACAAGGTTCGCTTTGTTGCCTTGATTTCTAATTCTTACCTTAAGCTTTCGACCTGCTGGTGGATATTTTTCAGAGACACCTCTTCACACTCTATCCATTTCTTGATGTAAAGGGCAAAGCCTCTGTCCCTCCTTCCTTGCCTGTTGGTTCTGAACAGCCTGTAGCCATCAATAGCTGCACTCCAGTCATGGATTCATCCTATCAAGTTTTGGTAATGGCAACTTCAGCAACAATGTCTCTGTGAAATTCTACTCAAGCTAACATATGAGGTATTGAAAAAAAAATCAAAAGGTAGTTTACATGGATAATAGTGCTTTCAGGTGGTTAATATTTTGCCCATTGAGATCTAACAACTAGTTCTATACTTACAAAATTGTTTATATAACAATTCCGTGATAATTATTTAAGGAAAAATGTGTAGGTGTTTTAAAGTCAACTAGGTCTAACCTTTGACTCTTGTTATTTTAGATGGAAGATATGAGCTGATACAAATGTGCTGTATTGTATAGTATTGTACAGTAGGAGGGAAAACTAAATATTTCTCAGAAGTTCTGTATTTAATAAGAGTACAGTTTTGGTCAGCATCATGAAATCTGGACTGGGACTACTCCCAGAACCCACCTAACTCAGCGAACATATTTCTATGGACTTTCCATTGGAATTTTATTCAAGATGCTACTGAGAAACGCTAATGGAAATTTTCATGGCTAAAAGCTTTCCTGTTTTTAAAGAGAAAATATATGTGGTGAAATGTGTCAAAAAATGCAAAATTCTTGGAACATCTAAGAAACAGTGCTGGCATTTATTTTCCGCAGAAATCACTTCTAAACATTCCCCGTCATATAAGAACAAGATGCTGGTAATGAACTGTATAAAAGAAATCATAAGCAAATTGTATAACTCTAGTATAATAGGACAAAGTCCATCACAGTGCTGATAAGTGATGTTATGTACAGTAATACACTTGACACTTGAGAAATTTTTCTGTTCTGAAAATCAATCAATTCTTAACAAATGTGCACCTTTAATGTCAAATAATGGTCAAAGTAAGCATGACTTTAAATATAGTAAGAATTGGAGTAGTTTAGTCTAAACAGAATCTTTAGATTTGCAGAAAAGCTATTGTGAAAAGAAAGTGAGTAACTTATTCAAACGCTCAGGTGAGCTTGCATATATCTTTCTTCTGTCCCCTGTTTCACTGATTTTCCACATTTGCCTGCAGACTAGTCCTAGGTACCTTCTGGAGTGAACAGAAAGTATTCTTAAGGAGGATAGTTCAGTCAAAGCACAAGTCCAAAAAAAAAAAATTGAGTGTAATACTATGCCCATATGCTTTGTACATCCCTACAACCCCACATCCGCAGTCACAGAATCACAGAACAATTGGTGTTGGAAACCTCTGACAATCATCTAGTGTAAAATCCTGTTCAGAGCAGGGTCAGTTAGAGCAGGTTGCCCAGAACTATGCCTAGGCAGGTTTTAATATCTGCAAGGATGAAAACACTGCAGCCTCCCTGGGTGACCCATTACAGTGTCTGATCACCCTCACAAGAAATAAATAAAAAAGCCAAATATAAACTGTTCCTTATGGTTAATTGGCATATTCTGTATTTCAGCTTCTGCCAATTGTCTCTTGTACTGTCATTGGGCACCACTAAGAAGAATCTGGCTCCATCTTCTTTACACCCATGTCCGTGTCCCACATCAGATATTCATTTGCATAGATAAGATTCTCCTGAACTTTCTTTTCTACAGTCTGAATAGTCCCAACTCTCCCAGTGCCTTCTCATGTGAAAGATGCTCCAGTCCTTTAATAATTTTCTTGGCCCTGTGCTGGACTCACTCCTGTATGCCTGTGTCTGTTTTGTACAAGGGAGCCCAGCACTGGATACAGCACTCGGATGTCTCTCACCTGGGCTGAGCAGAGAGGAAGCCTCCCTTGACCTGCTGGCAACACTCTGCAGGATACTGTTGGTCTTCTTTGCTGCAAGGGCACACTGCTTGCTCATGGTCAACTTGTTCTCTACCAGGACTCCGAGATTCTTCTTTGCATAGCTGCTATCTACTGGTCACCCTTTGGTAACTAAAAAACAACTGCTGTGTTGTTATTTCATTTGGACAATTTGAAAAGGAAAAAAGAACTATATAAAAAAAAAGTGCTTTTCTTTGCCTTTTTGTTTTTTTTAAGACTCACTGGAGCATTACATTGATACCAAGGAAAGTCTAGGCTCAGCAGTATACTGTGTGGATGTGACCAGTGGTTTAATTCAGAGAGTGCTAGTTCTGAGTAGTGCTAAGACATGAAGAAAGAGGTAAAAGATGCTTCACAATATTGTATGTAAAACGGAAAGTTTCTTTGTGCTTTGCCAATAAAATTCATGGTGGGTTAAAAGTATCCATTGAGCAAAGTTTAGAAACTGCTCTTTGGAAAGTGCTGTCGGCAGTGGAAGACTGCTAAGGGATCTTAACTGACAATGAACAGAGTTACATTTGGGCAATAAAAAACCAAATGCATGCTAGAATGTGCTGGAGGGAAAGGTGTTGAGAGGAGAGCTGTTTAATGCTGGGTTTCAGGGTTGTATTTGAAAGTGGCTTTTCCAATACATAGGTGGAAGTTATTTTACAAGCTGACCTATCCAAGTAAGTGAATATAACACTGGCTGATGGAAATATTGTTCTAAGTCATCTGTGACAGATGCTGGCTGAATGACTGCTGTTGGACACTGATGATTCCTGCCAGAGATTCCAGCTACAAAGTGCCCACATCATGGGCATGGTAGATGACCCATCCCTGGATATATTCAAGGTCAGGTTCGACAGGACTTTGAGCAACATGATTTAGTTGAAGATGTCCCTGATCACTGTAGGGGATTGGACTACAATGACCTTTAAAGGTCCCTTCTAACCCAAACTATTCTATGATTCTGTGATTTTACCTCTGGGTTCTGGAGACTGTTAGTATTTCGCCTGCGTAATGGCAGTATTGTGTGTGCCTCTGCAAACAGAGCTCCTGGTCCAAGCATCTGTCCTGAGCATTTACTTTGGATCATTTACTAGGATCCTCACAGGTTTCTTCAGACCTTACAGAAGTTGTGGACTTTCTAGGGTTTTTGCTTGTTTCTGTAGTTGGTTGGTTTGTTGGGGTTTTTTTTATTTATGTTTCTTCCGATGACAATGGCCACAGGAAAATGCATACAGTAGTACCACATAGGCTTTATACCCAATTTCTGAACATAAAGTTGTTCTTCTCACTGAGAAAAGAAAGCACATAATAATGCAGATTACCGGGAAGTGTCACTTGTTTCAGTTCATCTTTTCTGTGGAAAGAAAGAGACTCTGCTCACTTAATCTTTTTTTACCAGCTAGTTATCCCTACCTCCTCACTTCTTGCTACACATGTGGTGAAACTCCTCTCTAGTTTCCTAACCAAACTGAGTTCGCTTTAATTGAGCTCAGCACTCTTGTCTCTCATTGCATTACTTGATCCTCAAGCCTTCCTTTATTCCTAAATCGTCACATCCTCATTCAAAAAATAAAATAAAATAAACAAAATATTATATGAGGCAGGTTGCACCTATTTTAAAAAAGATTTTGTAGAGAATTCCAGCCTACTAAGTCCTTGTCAATGTATATTTCAAATACAAAGTTGTGACAAAGAATCTCCACAGGATTAGTTTACAACTATGATTTATTTTCAATAATATATTGTTTGTTTTCTAAGTGATTGTGGAGATTAGTGTTTTTATTTCTGCTTGACAGCCAAAAAAATATGTAAAATACTGATAAATATTGATTGTCTAAATATCACCTTATTGTTTGAAATTCATCCATCATTTGGGGGCAATTTAAAAATAATCATCTCTAATCCATGTGAGACTCATAAGCGGGCCAGGTTCATGTACTATCACCATGTAGTCGCAGCACTACAGTGAAATGAAAGTGGGCTCCAATTCCAGATGTCAACAAAACTGAACCCTTTACAAAACTAGAAATTCGTTGCACAAACACTATTAAATGGGCCACAACAAGAAATCTCTTTGTTAAACGCCCTGACCAACTTCAGCCTAGGCACCTATGTACAAAAATAATTTGTAAATTCTCAGATTGAAATTCTCACCTGTGTATTTGGTCTGTGATCAGGATGCAAGACTCATTATTAGAACTGTTCTAAATATTAGAGAAAAAGAAAGAAAAAGTTAATAAAGAAATGGTTACTGCTACATAGGGGGAAAAAAAAAGGTGTCTCCTTAATAATAATGGAGTTAAAATTGTCATATACTCCCTTCCTAGTTTCTGCCTCTTTTTCTGGTGTTATTCTCTGGTTACTGTCTTCAGTCTGGTGGGTGTACAGTAATGTGATTTCCCCTCTGGTAAGACTATGATGTTGATGTTAGCATTTTCTCCTTCCTCCTCTCCTTTGTCTTTCATTTTCTTCACATCCCTCTTAACTCAGTGGAGGCTACTTTTATATGCTTGCTGACACATTTTTACACTTTGCTCTTTCTTCATTGGTCTGTATTTTCATATGTGCTATATATGGTGCTAGCTATGATATTATGCTATTGCTTTCTATATTCTGTGTTCGCTTTCTCATCTCTAAAACCTTATTTTGTATAGCTCCAGGTCTGCATGTCTTTAATGACCATGGCAGAGTTTTTTGTAGCTGTGGGGCCTCCAGTGCCCAGACTGTGGCACGTCTTGTCATTCCCTGCCTGTGCTACACTGTATCCATCTTGCATCTCCACATCTCAAGGCTTCTGTTATTGTACTGGAATTGTATTTCTCTACATGGCATCATTCTTAAAGTTATAAATACCTTGTTCTACACAGAAAAACTTGTCACCTCTTGTGGTAGCAACACTTGTTACTACTGTCTGCATAAAAGTAGATTGTATCATGCGAAGACAAGAAAAGTAAACCATACTAGGCATAGCCCCCTTTTCTGAAGAAAACTAAGTACAACCAGTAAAACCAAATAATTAAAAAAATGTCCATGCAAGTGAAAAAAACTCAGACAGACAAGTCTGGAAAGCCTCACTCTTGAAGCCTTGATTGAAGGTGGAGCAATGCAGACAGAACCAAGGTCTGATACCTGGGATGAACAAGAAAGAAAGATATCAACAGGCAGAGAAAAAAGTTCTTCAAATGTTTCAGATGCAAATGTGCTTTGAGTGCTAATGTGGAAGTCAGGTGAGTGAGAACATCAAGATGTCACTGATATACCCATTCAATGAATATAAGTTATAAGAGCTAAAAATGTATTGGGGAAGTACTTAGTAGTTTATTTTTCCTACTGTTTTTATGCTCAGCTGAGTGTCACTTAGGCAAACGTGCCTTTGCATGTTTTTAATACATTAAGTTTGATTCTGGGTTTAATTTTACTGATGCAAAGCTTAAGACAATTTGGAAACCAGCCTCTTTCTTATTTGACTGAAGAAAAACCAGACTATCTCTAGCCATTCACTACTTGCTAGTAATAAGAGTGAACAGTTGTTATTCATGCCTCTGTAAAATGTACTAAAAAATGATGCTGACATAAAGATGCCTTTGCAGAAAACTAATCCAAAGAGTTCTCCTGATATTCCTTTGTTTCCCAAAGAAATTGTAAGAGCTGATTTAGAGTGACAGTGAGATTATTTAAGATAGAGCTAAGCTGGTCAAATCTTTTGAATGAAAAAATACATTTACTTATTTTTTCAATGCTGAAATCATTAGCGAACCATGACAATGTGATCATTTATTTAGTCTCTGAGGATTTTTTTTTTCTGGATTTTTTTTCCTTCATTGTTACCAAAACAATTTTAAAGAAAACACCTTCTCTGCAGTTACTATTTTACCTCATCTTTATTCTTAACATTATGTGTGTTAATATTTGAATAAACATACTTTGGCATGTATTTTAGGACTTGAGGAAAAGTAGGAGGAAAAGATGAACACAGAACCAGGCATTAAGATATGTTCTGGAGTAGAAGGGAGTACTTTTTTGCCACTCCATCATATTATCATGTTTGTTTCCCAGCAACACATCTATAGATTAGGTTTCTTTATTTTTACTAATTTACAGCATAATCAGTTAAGTTTGAATGATGGTTTTAACTTGCTTTTTTATTCCTTTGCTGCCTTCTAGCTTCCCACCAGAATAGGTGACTGCTCACCCTTAGAAAAAGCCCAGGATTCAGGGATGTTTTTATAAACTACTGAAAAAGTTTAGTATCTTATATTTAAATCAGTGGTTCTATAACAGGAAGCACTAGCAGGGAAGCATGAAATGTAACTAGAGAAAGGAAAAATGGCCATAGTTCAAGAAACTCAAGAAAAAATCTGCCAAGTTTTTGTGTCTCCCCTCCTCCTTTTCTTTAATTTCTCTTTCTTCTCAGTAACAACTACTGGAGTGTAACACATCCTTTCAGCCAAAGCAGTCCCTAATCAAGTATGCCAATAGTGCCAAAAGCTGCAACTGAGACTGAGGCACACTCTTCATGCATAAAAGCAATTAACTAAGCAAGGAGCAGAGGCTGTCTGTACAATCAGGAGAGCAGAGGTAGGGGAGGTGAAGTAAAGTGAAGGAACTTGTGATCAGAACTTGGACTGAAACTGAAAGAAAGTTACTCAGCTGTGGTGGTTTGCTAGCAGTCTCCAGTGGAAGATGGATTTGGGAAGGAAGGGGCTTAGTTTGGAAAAAATAATGGCCAGATTTGTGGAAGACCAGACTTGAAAAAATTGCAGGAAATGCAGTCAGACCCGGGGAGAAGGGTGCTGGAGGTAAGAGAGTTGGATAGCAGGAGCAGGGACAGGGTGCATGTGGGGTGGTAATAGGAGAAAGGCATGGACAGGATAGGTGAGGCAGACACGAAAATTGCCACAAGAAGAGAGAAGACATGGATAGGTTTGATACTCCCAATTAAGAAATCTAAATTTCTTGATGTTACTGGACTCTTCACTAACACCTATGAAAGAGGCTCCAGATATTCACACATATTCTTCGTGTTAAGACTCACTGTGAGATACGGGTTTGTTGCAAAGCTGGAAGGGTTTGCATAGGGCTTTCTGGGATCTCACTAAAACATGGTTGTGACCCTCATGATCGTATGCATCATGTTAATCAAAAAGACAAGAAAAGTAACAAATTTGCTGGGTAAATAATCTTCCTCAGCCCACCCTCTGAAATTTGATTCTTGCTTGCTTCTTCCATTTCCTTTTTTAGTATACTTTAAAAATCGGTACAGACCCCTCTCTATACTGAAGAGACATCAAGTTAATAGTAAGTCCATCCTATCTCGATCCTGTCATACTTAAGTCAAGCCAATGCTTATTTATATAGGGTATCTAAGTTAGCCTTGAACTGAGTAAGTTTGAGGTAGGTTTGGAAATTTTAAATAAACTGAGAAATTTCGTTATATATACAATTTTGGTAAAAGTGTAAATCTTGTAGTGAAAAAGCTAAAGCTTTGTATTCTTACAAGAAAAATCTAACCTTGACATCTGTTAAACCTGCTATTATGTGCAGGTTTCAGAACTAATGTTTTGAAAAGCGGACAGAGCATTTTAACGATCTGGAAAATGAGATGTAATGTAGTGTTATAGAATTTGGAAATACGGACAATGAATTGGGAAGCTCTATCTGCACTTTGAGAGTCCTAGACTTTCTACCCACTTTGTCTTTTACTTTATTTTGATGTTATTCAGAAATATAAACTTCACTATTTGCAAGCTTGATGGTAATGTAATATTTTATTTTTTGTCATTTAGATGAAACTGTTGTGTCACTTGGTAAAAACACTCATAGATAAAGCTTCAGGTTAAGAGACACTCCAAAAATTTTGCCAAGTTCCTCCGTTTTCAAAGAAAGCAAGCAAGTATATGTGTTCCAGATGGTATTTAACAAATATGTTGAGAAATCAAATTCAATGGATCACTTTGAAATGGATATAAGAAGGAACCAAGCTATTCTACTTCTTTTCACATAAATTATGAATATTCAGTTATATGGCTGAGGTGATTACCAGGAGTAGGAGTCACACCTAAACTGAACTGTTTAAAGGAAAATGTCTGCTACTTTTTTTTCACTTCGCTTTGTTGGTGACAGCTGCACAAGATGAATCATTTGATTTTCTTAAATCCCACTCATAAAGTTTGTGCCGGTTTTGGCTGGGATAGAGTTAATTTTCTTCATAGAAGCTAGTATGGGGCAATGTTTTGGACTTGTGATGAAAACAGTGTTGACAATACAGCGAAATTATTGCTGATGCTGAGCAGTGCTTACACAGAGTCAAGGCCTTTTCTGTTTCTCACACCACACCACCAGCGAGTAGGTTGGGGGTACACAAGCACTTGGGAAGGGACACAGCCAGGACAGCTGACCCCAACTGACCAAAGGGGTATTCTGTACCATATGGAGTCATGTTCAGCATATCAAGCTAGGGGAAGTAGGAAGGGAGGATGTTCTGAGTGATGGTGTTTGTCTTCTCAAGTAACCTTTACATGTGATGAGCCCTGCTTTCCTGGAGATGGCTAAACACCTGTTTGGTGATAGGAAATGGTGAATTAACTCTTTATTTTGTTTTCCTCACACGCAGAATTTTTGCTTTACTTATTGAACTGTATTTATCTCAACCTATGAGTTTTCTCACTTTTACCCTTCTGAGTCTCTCCATCATCCCACTGGGGGCAGAGTAAGTTAGCGGTCATGTGGTTCTTGGTTGCTCATGTTCGACTAATGAGCAGTTGTACAAGAGCTGAAAGGGAGCATAGCCAGGCAGCTAACGCAAGCTGGCTAATGGAAATATTTCATACCATAGATGTCATGCTTAGTATACAAATGACAGTTGGCCAGGAGGCAGGAATCTGTGAAACTGGCAAGTTCCATGAGTTTGGCATATTCTGTGAGTTTGGTGAGATCCGTGAAATCTGGTGAGTAAAAATTGTATTGTGTATCACTTGTTTTTGCATTTATTAGAATTATTATTAATAATATTGTTAGTAGTATTCATTTCTTTATTGTCTTATTAAACTGTCATTATCTCAATCCGCAAGTTTTCTGACTTTTACCCTTCTGAGTCTCTCCCCGTCCCACTGTGGGGGAGTGAGCGAGCAGCTGTCTGGTGCTTTGTTACCAGCTGAGGTTAAACCACAACAGTGCTCTAACTAGTATAGGAATATAGAAGAAGTATTGAACTTTGAGCCAATGCTGTGTGAAGGAGCAACCTGTAATACAAGATCATTGCAGGAATTTGAACGGAGCAGATGCATCTTTTCACTGCAGTCCTAAAAGCGTTTACTTTCCTGATGGCAGGGCTTATTAAGACAGACTCAGAAGTCTTTGTAGTGGCATAAAATGGAGGATCCCATTTGTTAGGTGGATTGTTGTTGCACTGGAAATCCCCCTACATTGGAGTTTAGATGAAGTTTAGGCAAAGGGAATGTGGCTCTTCATAACTAGGATAATGGGTGATACATCAAGTGGTAGTTATTTTTGTCAGAAAACAGTAATAGAAAACTTAATTATTTACATAAATTTAAAAAAACCTCTGGATAATGAAACCATATTTCATCTTTCTATTTTTTTGTTTAGAACAAATGTTTAACATAGTTTGTGCCTTCATTACTCAGATATTAAGTGCTGCATTTGTTCTAGTAGAAACAAGCATTCTATTCTGTTATTCAACATCCAGACTCACTCAGAAATAAATTCTGGACTTTACGTATAAGCAAACTTAGTCTTAAAATATTAGATTAATCTTGACTTGAGGGTGAAGACATCCCTCTTCATTAAACTCAGTTGTGAACTATTAAGACAGGAAATGCTCCTCCTGAAGAGTCTGTATATCTCATATCATTATAAAGTCTTGATCTTCTTAAGGTTGCTGTGAATCTGTAAAATAAACACAGATCAGTTTAAAGATTATTTTTTTCAATCTAGCAAATTTCAAGGAATGAAATATAAATAAATACATATAGAGATGCATGGCATGAATTTTTCTTTCCAGATTTGATTTGAGCAGAATTATTCTCAAGGTGCTGTGAACATTATTGTTAAGAGCAGCAAAAAAAAGGCTGTTGTGCTGAATAAGTACTAAGGGGATGTCATATCAACATCAAAGGTACCTGAGAGGCAAAGAAAGAAATCTGGTAGAAAGTATGAACTTTTTAGCAGTGCTTTGTGTATACCTATTTCACTCTTGATTTGCCTTATTAAAAATAGTACATAAATGGAATAGAAAGAAACCAGGGAACAATGGGGAAGAGGACAATAGAAAACACCTTGTTTCCCTCTTTTCCCAAATAAAACACAGAAAAATAAATTTTTAGTAAGAATTAATTAAGTAAGCTGTTCTATTTATCTTGCTCTTTTAAAATCATTGAATTCTGATGGACTGAAAGTTACCACATGGCAGTAGAAAAAAGCTAGATAGATCCCTGAACTGGACATGTTCGGGAGAAAGGATTTGTTTTTCAGAATTTGCCTAGTGATATTCTGGCCATCAAGAAAGTGATTGGCATTGACTCTAGGCTGCATTATTGACTACACAGCAAAGTAAGAGTGGACTCATTAGGTGTTTCAAAACATTTCCAGATCTCCTTATAACTAGCAAATTTAGAATTATTTTTAACATGAGATTTATACTTATAATATCTTTCAAAAATTACTCACCTCATTTAAGAATATAAGTTGTAGTCTGTTATTTACTTCACTGCATAATTAAATGTTTTCATATTTATTTCCAGACTTCATTGGTAGTAATTATATTACGTTTCACTATCTATCCTACTACAGTTTACATCTGAGATTTAGTGACATCTTTGTGAGGTAATTCCTGAATAAAACCTCTGCAGATAAGAACATTTCCTAAGCTATTCATTAAACTGAGGAAAGAAATTAAGAGCTCTTGTTTTGTTTTCCCTCCAAAACTTAATATTAGGATCTAATCACCATCTTTCATCTTGACAACTGCAGTCACTTCTTCTGTGGCTTTTACAAGTCAGCACCTCACTTCCCTGTTCACATGACTCCCTCTAAGAAAATCTTACCTACCCATCGCTTTGACCAGTCATAAAAAGGTCCTGTAAGATTTAGCAGGACTGTATAGAAATATCACGAAGTTATAGCTATTCTAAAATGTGTGTAACACAATAGAACATTACACCCCTTTAAAAAAATCTAAAATTATAAAAGATTAAATAATGGTATAGAGTCTATTATTTACATAATTTCTTTTGTATTTTTGTTCCTGTTTAGATGTTGTTAACATCTAAACATCTAAACATGGGGGTGCTGGTCGGCAGCTGGCTGAATATGAGCCAGCAATGTGCCCAGGTGGCCAAGAAGGCCAACGGCATCCTGGCTTGTGTCAGGAATAGTGTGGCCAGTAGGAGTAGGGAAGTGATCATGTCCCTGTACTCGGCACTGGAGCGGCTGCACCTCAAATACTGCATTCAGTTTTGGGCCCCTCAGGACACTGAGGTGCTGGAGCATGTCTGGAGAGGAGCAATGAGGCTGGTGAAGGGTCTAGAGAACAAGTCATATGAGAAGTTGCTTAGGGAACTGGGATTGTTTAGTTTGGAGAAGAGAGGGCTGAGGGGGGACCTTCTCGCTCTCTGCAAATACCTGAAAGGAGTTTGTAGTGGGGTGGGTGCTGTTCTCTTCTCCCAACTAACTAGTGATAGAATGAGAGTAAATGGCCTCAGGTTTTGTCAGAGGAGGTTTAGATTGGATATTAGGAAACATTTCTTTACTGAAAGAGTGGTCAGACTTTGGAACAGGCTGCCCAGGGAAGTGGTGGAGTCACCATCCCTGGAGGTGTTCAAAAAACTTCTAGATGTGGCAATTCAGGACATGGTTTAGCGGGCATGGTGTCTTGGGTAGACAGTTGGACTTGATGATATTAGAGGTCTTTTCCAGCCTTCATGGTTTTATGATTCTATTATTCTTTGGTTTACTCATGTTCTTTCCTCTTCACTTAAGAAGGGGCTTCTTAAGCAAGGACTTCTTCAGAATAAATTAGTCTGACATCAGGAAAAAAAAAATTTTAAAGCTTCTGTTAAAAATTTATATAGTTGTAGCTAGGGCTCTTAAGTATTTTTCTGAATTAATCCCTTAAAATTAACTCAAAACAGTGGTTTTTGTGTTTAAATACCTTTCAGGTTTTTTTTTTTTATTGTAAAACTTAAGCAAAACTTATGATTTCCTAATTCAAAGTAAATTTTAATTTAAAATCCAAACCAAAATCAGTAAATTTTTAAAAAGTTACGAAGAGACTTCGACAGAGTCTCCTCTTATCTATCTCCACCTTTTCAAAACACTGTTAGGTAAGAATACTTCTCACCAAATGTTAAAGGATGCCATGTGCAGCAAGTTAATGAATGAATATTCAGTATATTAATCACAACATTATTTTTTTGTATTGATGTACTTGGTGTGGGATTCATGTTTCACGAAAGTATGTCTAAGTCAGTCAAACAAGGATATCATGATTGTCTGTGGAATTAAATGTTTAATTTCAACAACTGTTTTTTTTTTTCAGTACAGAATAGCAGTCTAAATAACATATCGATATGACCAGGGCCTGTTTCTTTAAACGTGACATTTTGCATTACAAAAGCCTTTGTTTAGGCAACTGTATCTTATCCTCGTGTTTGGCCCTGTTTCTTTCTGGTTACTGGTCCATCTAACAGCTTTCTATATACAAAGAAATTATATATTTTGTTGAAGGAGTATGTTTTGTGCTTTCTCAATGAAGATTTCATATCCTTCCTGATAATTTGTCTATGCTTTATGTATGTTTGCATCTAAAGAAAAATTCTAGCATGATATACTGACCAAATACAGAAGAAATCAGATTTTACACCCTTGCAGTGTATTTCTGTTCTTTCTACTCCAGCATTCCTGGAGATCTCAACCCAGAAATTCCCAGGTAGTATGACTACACAAATGAGATTTAGAAGTATATAGTATAAAAAGTATATAAGGTAGTTATTTGACCAGAATTCAATCATTTGCCTTTACTGCGTGTGAGAAGATTCTGTGAAATAAAAAAGCCAAACCTGGCAGCCTTGCAAATTTTGCCATTTTATTTATTTATGTAAAGTAGAAGTTTGTGTCTTTCTATTTTAATATACTTGCCTGTATTCCCATCCATACTAAACACCAAGTTTTCCAGAAGAGGTATTAATTGTTTAATTTCTATTTATGATATCATATAGATTAACAGAATGAAAATATATACAAAAATATAATTCAATTTCAGATAGACATGCACATGACTGAAAAGCAATGTGATGTAAATACAGAGGTATAATTTATGCATCTTAGTGATGCTTGCAACTTTCTTTGTGCTAATTTTATTTCAGGGCAGAAAAATTTTTAAACTCCTTTCTTTTTGAACAACAGTGAAGCTGTTCAAAAGAGTTTAGGTTTTATATTAAGCACTGTCAAACACTGGGATCAGCACTATTTTTCTATGCCTGTCTTTCCACCATCTTGTACACTAAATTCTTGTCTTTCGTTACTTACACAGCACTCATCTGTGCAAATAATGTAATCTAACAGAATGATTAAAAAAAACTCAAGTGTACTTCCTGTAGAAAAGGGGGAGGAAAAAAAAAAGCCAAAACCCAACCTTGCAAGAAACTCATGAATTACAATCATCTTTTGCAAAACGAAACTGCAAAGAAAGCCACAGCTAAAGAAAAAAAGTTTAAAAGGCAACTTGGAGCTTGTTTCTAGAAACATCTTAGTGCAGTGAGCTCTTATATAAACATTTTTATGACGAATTTCAGTTGTTTTGTGCACATTATATCCATAAAATATATTTCAAAAGAAGATAAACTGAAAAATAGAACATTATTATCAGTCGTGTTACTTACTGACTTGAATAGGATTGGTTACATGATTTGAGTTTATTCTTCAATTACAATTATAAACTGACATTATTCATGTTTAGTTTTATATCATAAGATAGATGTATCAATTTTCTTTGTTTTACTCTTGCAAGACATACTTTTTTTACAGACAAAAGTCAGACTACAACTACCATAAATTAAAAGAAATATATGTATTAGATCTCAAAATTTTAGTTCTATTTATATTTGCATAATATTTTCAAGTAGCAAAAAAAAAGCCATTAGATGTGCAATTCTATATGGTGGAAAAAAAGCTGAAGCTTTAGGAGCCTAGAAGTTATAATCCTGATTGGGTATTTGTTTTTCCTCTCCTCTGTGAAATGAAGCATTTCTTTTATTTCCATTCTTACAGGAAATGACTAAAGATTTCTAGCAGGCAGTGTCAATCAAAATTCTCATCAATTTCTTGTTATGTATTCCATGTGGATTTCCATGGAATAAGTTTAGTTAGTATGTTGCTCCCTATTGCTTTGTTATTCTGGGTGCTCTCTAAATGGTGCTCCTCACGTAGGGAGTGGTAAAACATAGTAGATGGCAGTCGACCATGTGTGTGAGATTTTTAAAGAAAGATATGTTAAGGTTCCAAAATTTTCAACCTATTTCTAATAATTTAGTTATAATTGTTATCCCTCCAATATATTACAAAAGGCTACATCTCTGCTTGAGATACTTTAGTACATTATGGATGATTAATAGAGTGATTACAATTCATATTTGAAGGCTGACATTTGAAATCTGATTGCTGTGTCATCCTTAAAGAAATTATTCTCAACATTTCTCAATATGTTTACCATTCTATGTCAGAGTCACTTAACTATACGAATTCCTTTCTACCTTCCATAGCTCCTGTGCAGTATTACTTTTGATTTAGCTCCTTCAGAGCATGCTGTATAGTTATAATTATAAAGCAGAAATGTGTAAGGTAACTGACTCTTTCTGGAAAAGGAAATCTCTGTGCAATAAAGCCCACTAAAAAGCTGCAGATGATTTTTTTTTCTCATATGCAGGTAATGAAAAGACTTTGTGTGTTTCACTATATCAGATGAACTTACACAAGTTTATGGGACCTGACAAGATGCATCCCAGGGTCCTAAGGTTATTGGCTGATGGAGTTGCCAAGACACTCTCCATCATGTTTGAAAACTCACGGCAGTCAGGTGGAGTCCCTGGTGACTGGAAAAAGGGGAACATTGCACCCATTTTTAAAAAGGATCGAAAGGAGGACCCTGGGAAGTACTGACCTGTCCGCCTCACTGGTGTGCATGGGAAAGTCATGGAACAGATGGTCCCAGAACCTATGCAAAGGCCCATGGAGGACAGGGAGGTGATTCGAGACAGCCAGCATGGCTTGACCAAGGGCAAGTCCTGCCTGACCAACCTAGTGGCTTTCTATGATGGAGTGACAAAATCAGAGTACAAGGGAAAAACTATGGAAGTCATCTATCCAAACTTCTGTAAGACCTTTGACACGATCACCCACAACATCCTTCCCTCTAAAATTGAGAGATATGGATTTGATGGGTGGACTGTTTGGAGGATGAGGGATTGGCTGGACAGTCAGATCCAGAGGGTAGTGATCAATGGCTCAGTGTCCAGCTGGAGACTGGCGACAAGTGGTTTCCCTCAGGAGTCCATACTGGGACAAGCACTGTTTAATATCTTCATCAATGACACAGACGGCAGGATCGAGTGCACCCTCAGGAATTTTGCAGATGACAGGAAGCTAAGCAGTGTGGTCGACACACTTGAGGGAAGGGATGGCATCCAGAGGGACCTGGACAAACTTGAGAAGTGGGCCTGTGTGGACCTCATGATGTTCAATAAGGCCAAGTGCAAGATCCTGCACATGGGTTGGGGCAATCCCCATTATCAATACAGACTGGAGGATGAAGGGAATGAGAGTAGCTCTGTCGAGAAGGACCTGGGGGTGCTGGTGGATGAAAAGCTGGACATGAGCGGCCAATGTGCACTCGCAGCCCAGAAGGCTAACCGTATCCACGCATGTCCAGCAGGGTGAGGGAGGTGATTCTGCCCCTCTGCTCTGGTCTGATGAGACCCCACCTGGAGTCCTGCATCCAGCTCTGCATCAGCATCCATCCTTCCTCAGCACAGGAAAGACATGTACCTGTAGGAGTGAGTCCAGAGGAGAGCTGCAAAAAACGGTCAGAGGGCTGGAGCATGTCTCCTATGAGGAAAAGCAGATTGTTCAGCCTGGAGAAGAGAAGGCTCCAGGAATACCTTGTTGAAGACTTTCACAGCTTACAGGGGGCTTCAATGAAAGATGTTGACAGGCTTTTTACCAAGGCCTCTTCTGACAGGACAAGGGGTAATTGTATTAAAGTAGAAGAGGGGAGATTTAGCCTGGATACAAGGAAAACATTTTTTACTAAGAAGGTGGTGAGGCACAGGAACAGGTGTCCCAGAGAGGTGGTCGATGCTCCATCCCTGGAGTCATTCAAGGTCAGGTTGGTTGGGGCTGTGAGCAACCTGTTGTAGTTGAAGATGTCCCTGTTGATGGCAGGGGGATTGCACTAGATGACTTTTAATGGTCCCTTCCAGCCCATGCTATTCTATAATTCTATGACATAGTGACATCCTCTGTTGTCTTTAGGCAGAAAGCCAACGGAACGAATAATTAGGGTCAATAGTGTCCTGATTTTGGTTAAAACAGAACCAATTCTCTTTTAGTGAATCTTCCTTACAGCTAAATTCTTCTAAGTAACTGCATTTTTCTGAAGCTGGCTGCATATTTTACAGACACTGTCCGCTCCAAAGCTGATAACACCTAATATTTATAGTTGTACTGAGCTAACAGTAGGAATGGAATGCAGAAGGTGGCCCCTGCTTATACTTATTACTGTGTCAGCGAAGGTCATCGACAGACCTCTTAGGTCCCACGAGTGAGGAGTCTTAAACGGTCGTACTTGCAGGGAGGGGTGAACAAAACAGGTGACCCAGTACTGACCAATGAGGCATTCCATGCCATACACAGCATACTCAGTTTAAATCTGGAGGATCACGGGAGTCTTGTTCTCTTCGTCCGTGGCCAGCTTCTGAAGAAGACCCTGCTGCTTGTTTTTCCCGCAATCCTGGTCCATATTCCGATCCGTGCATTCATGAATCCAGCTCCCATCTACAGCTGAGACCAGTCCAGGACTTCCTGGTGCTGCCTGGCAGGTGCTAGTGGATGCCAGTATTGGTTTTGTATATTTGGCATTATTTATCTTATATAATAACGTTATTAGCATTATTAGTGTTATTAGTAAAAGTTCTTATAACCAGTTTGTAAGTCTCTCTCCCTTTTCTTCCTTTTTCTGTTCCTCTGGGGGGAGGGCGGGCGTTAACAGAGGGCATTTGCCACTCAGTTTATTGCTGCCCTGCTCTAAACAGTGGCAAATAGAAAGGCTTGTTTTTGTCCTCTGTGTTGTTGTTGTTGTTGTTGTTGTTGTTGTTGTTGTTATTATTATTATTATTACCACCACCGGTATACACTTCCTCAAAAAATGTTTTCTATAAAGAAGCATCTCTTTTTCTTTAAACGCAATTGTCCTTTTCACTTACTTAAACTTGTAAGATCATTCAGATATTCCTAATTTTTTATTCACTGAATCTTCAGTGGAAAATCAAATAATTTCTTTCAGTCTGTGTTACCAAGATAGCATAAATCTACTTTGCATTTATAGAGTGTGTCTAAGTATCTGCCATTTCCTTCCCTCTTTACTCCAAATTTCCCTGAACCGTTTTTCAAATATAAATATCTGTACAGAGGATAAATGACCTCAGTGTGTAGAATCCTATGATATAAATACGTTTCTCTATAGCTGTTAAAGAATATCTCAGAAGGGGGAATCAGGGGAGTGAATATATTTAAACCTCTTAAAAACCCCTCTTAGCCCCAAGACACATACCCATTGCTGTGCTCTCACCCCTCTGTACTTGTCTGAATAGTGTTCAGCTGCATTAGCAGCTCCTACATGAACATGTCGCACATTTCGCATCATCCTTCTCTGCTTCACTAGAGGGGTGTTAACAACACAACAGTGAAAGGCCGTAGTAACACAAACAAATCTTTCAGTTCTACCTTCAGATGTCTTTATTTAGCAAAGATAAAATAGAAGGACTTCAACAACTTCTCATGTCAGAAAGGCCATGAGTACAAGCCTTCTCAACAGTTGTAGCATGGAGTTTAGTTGGTTGTAGAAGACCGCTATGAACTGATTTTGTCTCAACATGGCAGTTGTCACCTCTTCCTGGCCTTTGAAGAAACCGCCATAACAACCTGCAGGAAAGAACCACGTTGCGCTTGCATGTGGACCAATGTGCGAACTGGCAAGAGAGGGCTGCCAAAGCTGGCAACAAATATGGCACGAACAGCACATACACAAACACACCCTGCGCGTGGGCGAATGCCCCTATAAATGGACAGCACATGCTCCCCTGAGGAGCCTTTTCCTTCTCGCCACTTATTCCTTCTCGCCGCTTATTCTTTCTCACTGCTTTTCTCACTGCTTTTCACCCGGAACCCCCCCATTTCTGGCACCTCCGTGCCTGCATAGAGACTGATCCCACTGGACAGCTCTGGACATCACTGGATCCGTGGCGGTGGTAACTGATCTCCCCTGCACTCCTTTCCTTGCCTGCTCAGGTTGCCTGTCTTTACTCCTTTCTTTCGTTCTCTCTCCCTGTCTTCTTTTCTCCTCTCGTCCTCCCCCCCTGCATCCCCACCTGACCTCTGGTTCCTAGTTTGCCGAAATAAAGTTTACAAGGCTGCACGGCATCTGACTCCACTTGCATCTTAATCTTGCCCTTGGGATCGTATCGAATCATCCCTGACATTGGATCAGGACATTGGTCTATGTGAAAAACTGAAGTAAAGGTAAAATTCATCAAGAAGAAACAGATTTTCTTTGTGTAGGGCAGACTGTGAGGTAATACATTGTAAAACAAGTTGTGCATGCTAGATGAGACAGACAGGCTTAAAGGGCTCCACGATTGGCTGTGGGATTGTTGTTACCTGTCTTTAACCAGCTAAAAGTTAACATCTGGGTTTTGCTAGTCATTTAGACTCTTTTATGATCTATGAAGAAGGACAAACACTCTCATAAAGAGATTCATCCACTCATCTTAGACAGGTGTCTTTTAATGGGATAAACAACACTGAAAAATGATTCATTTCTCTTCATTGACTACAGAAGGATCTTACATGATTAATTTGGTGTAAGTGATAGTTTTAACTATTGCTGTACTTTAACAAGATGAACAATACAGAAGTAAAGTGAGAGGAAAATTCTCAATACCATGATTTCATCTATACTCAACTGTGGCTCAACTTTGTACTTATGGCTTATAAGCACATGAGTTTAAGCATCTTTAGTCTATGCATGTAATGGATCTTCTTTTACAGTTGATTTCTACATACTTGGCAAATTGTCTGTATATCTGTTACTGCACGTATAAATAGTACAGTTTCTAGTCCAAAGGGCTTTTAAGTCTCTATATAAAGAATAAAACCCAGATTTCTACTGGATTTGGATAAATAAATTTTCTTCTTTGAAATAAAAAATTGCTTAGTATATTTACTGGAATGAATTTCTATGACTCCTGTCTACATTTCTGGATTTGAAAAAGCATCTGGGACTAAGCTGTTTGAAATATTTACCTAGAAACTTGAATCCATCTAACACACCTTGCCAAACCTAAAAATATCAGTCCAGAACCATGATATCTGGCAGAATTTATGTGATTCTATTTCTAGACACTGAAGAAATCTCCAATTTCATCAGTAGGAGATGGCCCAGGGCCTGTCACTATGATTTGATTCTGCAATATACATTTTCTTTAGTCTAAATAAACCAAAGTGATCAGCCCAAGTCAAGACAGTACAGAGTTCTGTAGCACAGTCATTATATCCATTCATACAAGCTCTTTTCTAGTGCTCAGTTCATAGAGAGTTTAACACTGTTGGATACATTTTTCATATTTAGGCCTTTCATTTTCAGCTTGTGGAACAGTGAGGGACCCTTTCATCTAGACCAACTTCTTGAATACAAATCACCATTAGCCTTCCACAGAATAATTTTGTTGTTTGTTACAATTTTTTTATCAGAGGAAGAAAAATCGAGTTAGAATACATTATGAGGAATCAACTGTAATATTTGTTAAGAAGAATCAGTAGATAATTGTAGAAGAAAAGAGGGAACTGATAGGGAGATTCAGACAGATTATTTGGCTGGAAAGTTGGGCAGAGAGGAACCTGATGAGGTTCAACAAAGGCAAATGCAGGGTCCTGCACCTGGGGAGGAACAACCTCATGCAGCAGTACAGGCTTGGGACGGACCTGCTGGAGAGCAGCTCTGCGGAGAGGGACCTGGGTGTCCTGGTGGACGACAGGTTAACCATGAGCCAGCAGTGTGCCCTGGCTGCCAA
>Ga0065711_1035351_pt1 | contig 22443 bp, 10 predicted proteins | sample Hoacrofraction12_FD_59098 | JGI IMG/M metagenome (GOLD analysis project Ga0065711, IMG submission 59098) | Hoatzin crop microbial communities from Cojedes, Venezuela - Epithelial fraction 12 v2 (version 2) | ecosystem: Host-associated > Birds > Digestive system > Esophagus > Crop | place... | reverse complement strand
GGGGGGGGGGAACTTGTCCAAGACCTGTATGAACAGCAGCCTGCATTCTTGGGTGGCTGGAGTGCAGAAAGTGTTACACTCGTAATAACCCAGGGTTTCGTTCCCTAGGTCGGTCTTCCAGCCACGGCTTTGGGAGGATAAAGCACTGTGGAAACAGAAATTCTTCTCTCTCAAGCTGCAGGAAGAGTAGCACCTTCTCAGCAATCTGCTTCCTCCATCATGCTGTTGTGAGTTAAGTTCAGTCTCAAATCTTTCTGTCCATAAAGAAGAAGTATTCAGTGGGACAAGCACTAGCCTAAATAAAAGTCTTAAGGTAGGTTCTACTCGCTATGGCTGACTGTCCTCACAACCTAGACAAAAATCTTTGTTTCTCTTTGTCTTAATTCCCCCTCCTCTGTAAAATTTAAATTAGGCAGTGTCCAATGGATGTTGTACTGGGCTAGAGCTCGGAAGATCTGCAGTTCCTAGCTCTGTCATTCACCAGCTAGTTTGTTTTGGGCACTGTCTGGTTGCCCAGTTTCCCGACCTGTAAGATATGGCCAAGAGTTCCTAGTTTGCCAAGAGTAATGCAGCTATGTATTGGCCCTTCGCTAACTCTCTGGAAGAAAAAAGACTGTTAAAAAGACTGAGACGCCCAGGTAGCCAGGTCCTGGAGAAATCTACCTGCATTTGATAGAAGAATCTATACAGTTGGACACATTTCAGGTTTGTCACTGCAGAGAGCCCTCCCTGTACCTGGGATACACAAAAGGCCTCAGACCCCATTACGTTCAGTGGCAGTCAAGGACAATAAACCCACAAGATGGGGGAGAAAGATCTGTCCTAATGAACAGAATTGTATGTCACTATAGAGATTCTGTGAAAAATGTTAAATAAAATGGTTCTTATAATGTAACGAATTCATGTATGTGCTGCAGTGAATTTTCTGTTTTCGAAAGAGAAATGCAGGATAGATTTAGACATATAAAACCTTCTTTTTTTCTGCTTACAAATGCTTTCTTTATACCATGTTATACAAATAGTTTTATTTCATTAGCTTCCATTTCTTCATGGCATGTTGTCAGTGAATGAGGTCTTGCCATTAGTATCCCCTGCTTGGAGTCTCATGTAAAAAAAGTAAGAGCCTTTGAATTTTCTGCTGCTGTTATGCCACTTACTAGTGGTTACATTACAAAATGAAATATTCTTGCTGGACCCTGCAAGTTAGTATCAAAAACCTTTGTTTTCAGTCTGTAGGTGCTACTTGATGTCAGTACTCTATAGCAAATGCCCTTGAACACTAAATATTTTATACAGAGTCAAAGTGATGATGTGATCCATTTCCTTATGATGTCGGCAGTCTTGCTGTTAGCTGCAGTAAATGCTGCTGAAAGGATCTTTATGTAAGAAAGAAACTGTGAGGTCACCATCAATATACTGCATACTTTCAAGCTATGACCGTGATGAAGGTCAGGTAAAGGGTGGCATAGCAATATGCTATATTACTGATTTTAGGACATGGGATCAAGACACAGCTGACCTAAGCAAGCAAATGTCAGGCCTCTGTGGGGTGTTAGTAGAAAGAGGAGAAACTAATGATGGAACCAAGCATTTTGGTTATATTGGCAATCTTCTGTATTCCTGAAGCAGTGTTCTGCTTCCCTAAACATCTTGAATTAAACAAGATTTGGATCCCAGAGTCCTGAGGGAATCGGCTGATGCAGCTGTTAAGCCACTCTCCATGATATTTGTTTTTTTGGGTTTTTTGCCGACCCCTTAAATTCTCACCTTAATACTGCAGTTACAACCACCCAAATACAGTTCTGTAAATCTTTTCTTGGGTCTCTAAGTTTTGTAGTGTACACTTGCATTGTCAAATAGCTTAGCTCTTTTTCACTGTCCTGAGTCCTCGTTTCTTGATTATCCTTAGTGCACTTGCATTATGTCGTTAGAACACAGTGCTGTCATTACTTCAGGTATTTTGAAGGGGTGGTAAAAAAGGAAAACTTTTCTTTTTTAAATCTTATGGCCACTATATTGGGGCTTAGGCCAAACACTATGTATTGTGGCTGTTCTGCTGCATAAAGGGACTAGCCCCTTGGGTGATGTGGATTCAGGCCACTCTCCTCTACATTGGTTGATGGGCCAGGGATAGCACCCTGAGGGCAGGGCCGTGGGCATTGTAAAGCTCTAGAGTTGGAGGCCCCTGTAGGCTACACAGATAAGCCTCATTTAGATCCTGTGGGGTGGTGGAACTCCTGCCATTTTGGTGACCTGCAACCAGAGGGCATCCATTGCCTCAGTATTAATCCAAGTCCATTTTAGTGAGATTTAACCTGAACCATAAAAGCACACTTCATTTCTTCTAGCTTCACAGGCTCCTCAGCAAGTGTCCATGTACCTATTGCTATTTTGTAAATCATTAAGACGATCTTTGTTTCCTAAATGACAGCAGAAAACTTTTCATTCTCTCCTTCCATCTGTGCACATGAGAGGACACAAAAGGCATGATTCTCCTCCTCCACTGAAAATCATTCTCTACAGAAAATCACTCTTCGGTCATTTCCCCACTCTTAATACAGCACTTGTCTTTATACAATTCGGCACCTGATCCCCAGCAGTACAGGATGCAATTTCATAGTCTATACAGCTATCTTCCACTCTGCAAGTACATATGCAGCACACACACACATGGCTCACTGATGTTTTCACATCAGGAATCTTCTCTCCTTTCAGCAGTAACGGGTCCAACCCAACCCCCAGATCCAAATAACACAGGGTACACCTTTTTTCTTCACAAATTTCACCTAGTGTGTTGTTGCTTTGAATGTGAATAAACCAGTGGGAAAAACAGAGCCCTACACCACCACATGTAAAACAAGCGTGTCCTTTTGCACCTAAAGCAACAGAGCTTTATTAGGAAGCTGTCAGATATAGACAGACAGATTCAAGAGATTACAGCCACACAGGTCAGCGGGAGAGAGCAGCAGTAATAAAGAAGACAGATGACCTGCAGTACTCCCGATCGTCGCTGCTATACCAACAGAGGTGCAAAGGCTTCTACCACATTTGGAGAGGCTAATGCCTTTGTCCTGGAGGTATTGCCTGAATGTGGAGTTACACCACCCTAGACCATGTGCTGCGGGACGTAGGTGGGGACAAATGCGCACCCTAAAGTCTCACTACCACACAGTGCTTCCTCGTCCTTTGTGGTGCAGCAGGGACCACTTTGCTGTTATAACCCTATATTTTAAAAAAAAAAAGTGTTATAGCAAACATTATGCAGTCACTTACTGCTAAGATCGACCTCTTTCATGCTCAGTTAGAACATTTTTGCTATCCCAAGAGTTCTGAGAGACACACGTAATCAAAGCCTATTGCAGGAAATTTCTCCTTTAATAATGATCTTCCTCCCTTTTTTCTGCTTTCCTAACATGAGAGAAGGTGACATTTTTCCCTAATAAGAAGGATTGGAAGGGCTGAACCAAACCAGTCCCCAGCACCATAGCATGCTGCTGTTTCAGTGGAAGCTTTGTCTCATTGACAGTTGCTGTCACTAGCATCAATAATTTAAAGCCACAGACACTATGAAGTTGTAAATAATTTAAAAAATATAATTCATGTCCGTTCTTATTGCTGCAGCTCAGTCAGGATCCAAACTTTTTTATACCTGTATTTATACTAAGGAGCACACAATAGCTAGTCTGCAGCAGTTCCTTCAGAACAGCTCTTATTATTTTTATTTAGTTAACATTTCAACATTATGTTCTTGAGAGCAGAGGCTCTGGCATATTGTAGCACATTGCAACAGCAGGTTCTGAAATTCTTTCTGTTAAAAGGTTCCCTAGAAGAATGGGAGCATCATTAAGTCATAGAGAACCCTTAAATAAATAATACTTTGACAAAAAAAACCTGAGTTCTCACTGCTTGCCAGAATGTTATACAAAAATACATTGAGTCAAAGTAGGATTGGGATGTGCTGCACCTAACAATTCTTCCCCCAAGAAACATTAAAACAAACAAAAACTACAAAAAACACCCATCTCATTCTAAAGTTACCTAGGACTCAAAAGAGCTCTACAGGATTTTTTTTCCCTCTTCACAGAATGAGAAATAATGCTGGTTGCAAAGAAACCTTGCAAAGTTTTCCTTAAGGACAACTTTCTGACAAGGACCCTTTCCAACAACTTCAGGTTTCTTTCCTGATATGAAGCATTCATAAATCAGATGCTAATTAGTTACCTGACTTCAAAAGACAAGGGGCTAGGTAAATCTCCCAAGTGACAGGCACCTTTGAAGTACAGACATTCCAGTATTATTGAGATATATGGAGGGATTACTTCTTGTTTTGTAAAAGGAAATATCAAGAATCAGTGCAGTAGTTGCTCATGAGAATATTCCTGTCACCAATGTAATTTACATGCATTAATATTTTCTGCCTATACAGGTAAGGTTGCTTACTGAATATGGCTGTTGAACTCAGTTACTGGTATGCCTTTTTTTCTGAAGAAGATGCTGAAAGTCTTCTGATATGGGCCTCATATAGGGTTCAGGAAAGGTTTATTTTGTTTACTTTTTTCTTGATTGTTTTCCTTTTCTTTTGTAAAAGGAAGAAAAAGTTGTGATTTTTTTCCTAAACAGCGATGCTATTGCTTTAATAGGCTCTCCTGTGGGGGAGAAAACCCCCCTTGTCTCTGGCAGTAAGTCTTTGTTGCATCTCTTTTCAGCTGCAACAGTAAGATTCAGAGCCTGCAAAAGAAGCGACTTGTGTTCTGACTAGCTACAGAAAAGGTAAACTAAAATAGTTGCAAGGGCACAAGAAATCCCTAGATACAGAAAGGAAGAAAAAAAAAAATCAAGATTTCTAAAGAAGATTCAGTCTTTATTTTCTATAAACTTTTTCCAAACTCTTTTCATTCCACTTGCTTTCCCAGCAGCCTGTGTAGAAAGCTTTCCCTTTTCACCAGTAACATCTCAATCCTAAAGAAGGGCTGCCCTAGACCCTACCTAGTGCCATCAGATTAGATGATGGCAGATGTTTTTATTCATCTTGATATAATCAATTGCTTTTGTTCATTTTTTTAAACAATCCGTGCTCTTGGTTGCTCTTACTGCAATTTAATCCATAGTACGGCCTACTCTAACTAGGCTGTTGTAACTCTTGCAGAATTTAGCTATACTCTGAGGTACAGAAACCTCCAATAAGGTTCACATCATCCAACCTTCCAGCTTATTTTTTTATGCACTCAGATGTCCTGGAAGTAACTGGAAATCTTCCTAGTTATTTCACTGTATGGGATCAGGTTTTTTTGTTTAGTTTATATGAGCAAATGCAGGTTTACCTATGAGCTAATAGTCTTGAGCACCTTTAGGGTTAACGGAGGAAAAATGGACACTTCTAGGCAACAATTAGCTGTGTCAAAAATCATGCCTTTAAATTGCCTATTTATACCCAATAGCTGTAATGGGAGCCAAGGATGACTTGTTCAGATGTGTAAATATCTATACAGAAGAAACATGAAGTTGTGTGAAGTGAGTCATATTGTGTCCCTGTCATTCTGAAAGACACGGAGGTCTTCCAAGGGACAGACCAAAACACGCTTTAGACGCAGCCTTCAAACATAGGCAAAGCATGGTATGATTCCTAGTGTCACTCACGCTTCTAGTTTAGCCAGAGCGAAGCTTTGTGTAACAAACACACTTCTACAACAGATGGTCAGGCAGGACCTCTTCATTCAGCCAGTACTAGCCTGAGCAGTACGAAAAAAACATCTCTACAAATCTCAGACTTCTGTGTATCAGAATGATTAGACAACTTTGTGGGTGCACCCAGAACAGACCCTAGATCTTCAAAGCTTACACTAATATGCTCTCCATTGGAAATTGTGTGTAGTAGCCTCATGTTTTGCCCTTTTAGAATTACAGAGCTGATTCTGAGCACCTTTTACTCCCTTTGTCTTCAACAGCAATTCAAGCATGGTGCCAGCTGCAAGAATCAAAATAAGTTTCAGGCACCACTTTCTTACCAGACGACCCACCAACAAAAGACCACAAGGCAAAGCCCCGCCGCCCTTTCTTCTAATAGCACGTGACGTCTGGCAGACACACGCTAGTATCTGAGAGGGAGGTGTCTTACAAAACAGACAAAACTATCATCATCTCCTAGCACATGTCACTCTGTGTGTTACAGCTGACTACGGGTTAACAGTCTGGAGCAAATGCATGGTGAAGTGTTTCACTGTGTAATGTGATCAGCAATAAGACTGTTACAGAGCATGAACGTCAACATTGCATTTATACTACTTTATGAAGGTTTTTAAATATTTGGATCAGAACGGAAATATCCTGGTATTGAAACTGGATTTGAAAGTCTACTGTAAACATCCATTAGTGCTTCCAAATGCAGCTTTTAGCTCCTTATAGCTATGGAAACGCTAAATCCTTTATTTCAGGTAGTAGGGGTAAATAATAATGTTGAGCTAAAGAAGCTATACAGCTTCAAGAACAGCTCAGTGTGATCTCTAGTTGCATCCTAAAATTCTTGCACAAGATTGTATCATTATCTGGAAATGTATGAGAAAATTAATATATAGATCCATGTGTCACGGAAACGTCAAGGTCTAGGGTCCTCCGTATATATTTAATGAGCCTTTCTTATTCAGACCTATTAAAGCCTGGTTTCATGCTGCAATAATTAGAAATTCGTAAGTTAGATCTTTCTATAAATGAATGTCTAGAGCAATAAGCATGGAAATCTTTTATTGAGTTACCTAGTAAACCAGAACAGATGTTCATGGCTATAACCAAGACTCTATTTTTACCACATTGGGTCCTATATTTGAAGTCAGATATTTTTCAAATTACATGAAATAATTCTTTATCATTTCTCCTCACCTTTGAAGAGCAAAGAAGGCTCAAGACAGAAAGTTACCAATTCTAATTAATCACATGGCTAAATCTTCTTTAAATTATAATCCTTCTTGCACTGCACATTTACGCATGGGATATACAACTTTCTTTTTCTAGTCCAATTTTAAGGTAGTTATTAAAGGGAAAGCTTTAAACTGACATTCCCAAAACTCTTCCTAAGTGTTCACTCTTTCACATGTTTTACAAATGTCCAAGGCTCCAACACCTCTGTGCTTGATGAACTAGAATTCCCACTGAAACTTCCACTGGAGGAAATTATGCTCTTCCTACAAATTATAGTAGCTGAGCGCTGGCCAAGCAGAACAGCTGTTGTACTCTGTTAACAAAGTTGTTTGCATAGCAATGGTAGATTAAATAACATTTATGTAAGCAGCCTATTAATGTGTTATCAGACCCTGTTATATCTTACCATTAATGTGAAACTGGCCGAGTTTCACCCTATGTGACTTTGTATATTTACCTTGGATGTCATGTTAGAAGTTCATTGTTAGCTTCCACTGCAGCTGGTGACATCTTGGGTAGACCAGTATTCTCCTGGTAATGCTTGAATATTGCATCAATTAAACAGTGTGACAAGGTTTTTAATTTAGGTGTTCAGGAAAAGGCTTGAAGTTAGCCTGGGTAAATCTAAGCTTTAGTGTCCTTAACTGCTTAGTGGGCAACAGAGTATGAGAACTGGTGTTTGATACTACTAGGTGCCTTAGATGTGTCCCTAGTATTCACTGCAGCTTCATCTTGTGGCCTTCCTTATGACACCTACAGTCCACTCTGCTTCCTCGAGGGGCAGAGGAACTTGCTGTTCTTTCCATCTTTTCAGTAACTTCTCTCAGTCTTATCTGAGTTAGAGAGATATTAAAAAGAAGAAAGAGTGAGAGGGAGAATGGACAAAGAGTGGGATCAAGACAAGTAAGTTCAGATTTGGAGGCCTCGGGATAAGACTTTTGAGAAAAATGTTTTTTAGCTGAGAAACCTAAGAAACTTCACCTTTGGAGGTAAAGAATGTGCAATGAAATCTTTTATATTGTATGCTTGTCTATACACTAGAGTAGTTTCTCCACTTTCAAAGCTTCAATAAATAACAGTACTTACTTACTAAGAGCACTGCTTTACAGAAAGTTATTTCACGTAAGCAGACTAATATTTATCTATTTCATCTATATTCTGACTATGACACCTACAGGCAAGAGGAGAGTTGTGCAAAAGACTGAAGATTATTTTTAGAGAAAAAAAACACAAACTTGCCCACTCTATCACAAGATATTTTATGATGAGGCGTATACCACTCACATTACTGAAATAACAACAGTACTGAATTCACATGCTTTTCTTTTTTTCTTCTAATTTAAAGTGCAGCAAACAACTGCTTTCCTAAATCTCTCCAAGGATATCTTTAATGGCATATCTGTAGATTAGTGAGAGAAATTTACAAAAGGATTGTGTAATTCCTGAAAAGTCTATTCTTTCTAAATAGCTACATTGTTCCATATAAGAATATACAGATATTAAAATATAGTGCTTTTCACCAATGGCTATTGAAAAATTATTGCCCAAAGAGAATTGTGACAGTTTTTATCTTCCTCAGATTGAAAGAGGTCAGGAAAAAAGGAGTGTTTGCAACAGGGCAACGGATGCTGTAATTTCTGTTTGCCACTGGGTCCCGTGAAAACAATGAATTTGAGTTGCCTTGGGCTGGTGAGCCATGGTGCCCAACCCAGCTGTGATTACAGCTTCAGTAGTGACTCTACAAAATGAAAACTTGTTCAGGAGAACTTGAACACATGGGGAGAGAGGAAAGGTGTCAATACAGAATGAAGAAATAGAAAAGGCATGGTAAATTTTTTATCTGCCGAAGGTCAGATATATCTTTTCAGAAATGTCACCAGTCTCTTTCTCCTGTGAGCTCCTTAAACATGTGTCACATTACTGGGGAAGCTACTTGGCTGATACAGCACATGTAAAAGCTAGAACAGAAAAGATCAACTTGAATTAACACCAACCACTATCTGCTTTTAAGCTCTTAAAAATGTACAGTATAGACATACCACAGTCTTAATCGGTCATCAGAGCTGCTGTCCATACTTCAGCTACACCAACACTTTGCTCTTTTTGTTATGCATGGCAAAATATACGGTGTCTGTTTTGGGGGTTTCCAAATGTCCCAATCTTTGCCTCCTTATTCCTTTCATAGAACAGTTTCTGATTCTTCTTAGGTCCCCCCCAATGGGAAGAACCATATCCTGGGTGAGAAAACAGGAAGTTTATTTTAACATACTTCATGAAAGAAGTGGAGACTCCAGCCAAAGCTCTACGTATTTTAGTGAAAGACTTCTAACCATGATTGCCATTAATATTGCCATTACCAAGTCACTTAAGGAGACAGATTTAGAGGTTATTGAGTATCTTTCACTACCAACTCCCTCTACCACCTCCTCTCATCACTCTGGCTTTAATTCAGCTTACCAGAAAACAATTTTCCTCTTGTAGCCTGTACCAAGCAATCGGTACCACTGCCTCCTATTCTTCACTGTTAAAATTTAACAAAGTGCTGTGATATAACTAATTCGTTTGCATTTTCTCTTTTTGAGACAATGGTCTACAGTCCCAAACTCAATTTATTTTTGCTTTCCTTCAGCATCATGTCTCAAGACTTACTGATTCGCCGTTGAAGGAAAATAGTTCAGTTAGCTTCATGACAGAAATAGCAGGCCTTTTGGAGTTAGTACTTTTGCTTTCTGGGTTTATCTAAGGCTATTCTTTGGAGGTTTTTTCTCGCTATATATATTTATGGAGCTGTATTAGTTATATTTTCATATGACTCTGCATGAAGAGCATATCTGATTATTAGCTGAATTTTGCAATATCAACACACCCAAGAGTTTTTCATGCCAGTTTCTATGTCTGTACATGGAAGGATTATCGGGGTATCTTATAGCAAGATGTCCTTTTCCTGGAAACTTGTCAAAAGCTTTTCTAGTATCTAATGTCGGGAAACTCTTCCTTGAGGATGTATGATCTAACTCCTGTTCATAAAGCTTCAGCCATTAAAGACTGAAAAGACTACTCCATTATCCGAAAAGATGAAAGATTTCTCATGGGTTCCAAAATCTTTGTGTGCCATTCCTATTCCAGAAAGGGACTGGGGGGTCAAGATCAATATCGCCCAAATAAACAATACCACAGATGTCAGCGTCCCTCCCTGGAAACCAGGGGCCAAGATTTGTTTCTCATACCAGAAGCCAGCTTATAACACTGATCTCTGCAACACTCAAAAGTGAGGACTGAACTTCGGCCCTGTGGATCTAACACAAGGAGGAGGGATTGAAGGGTGAGGCAGATATTGCTTCTTATACTGCTCCTATATTATGCTTATAATACAGTGTTAGGCAGTCTGGGCTTCTCTGAGTAAATGTCTTGGGCTTGTTTAGAAGAAAAGAAGTCTTGCTGCTAAAACTGTTCTTTTAGAAACTGAAATACTTTAGCTTTTTTGCTAACTTTAAATCCCCAAATTCAAGACTAGGAACACAGCAAGATACGCGTTTTGGTTGAAGAACTTGTCCCTAGAACCAAAATGCAAATCAGTTCAGGCTTTTCTCTTAAACTATTATTTGTAATCATAATCTGCTTTCTTTACCCTTAGCAATCACTTGTCTTCTGTGATGTTTAATATTGCTCAATTTCTTCTTTCATTTATAGAGCACCTTCATCATGCAGACACTCAAATCTGAGATGAGAAAAAAAAAATTTCCTAAGAAATACTATGATAAATAAAGACCATCTGGTAGGCATAAACATAAATGAGATGCAAACCAAAAATCTCAATAAGCACTGAATCACCATCAATCTAGTGTACATGCAAAGTCCCAAAACAACAGAATTATTTTGCAGTGAGTAATGTCTTGCCAATGGGGTACTATGCACAGTGTGATTAATTTTCACAGTCTAATGAGTTCACCCCACCAAAAAAAGCCAGTCCAATTTTATTTTGCAGTATCAGTCTTAAATTTCATTCATTCATTTATTCTAAATACATTTGTTGTGATTTTTTTCTATGGCACTGTACTGGGAAATGTGTTTCATGTGTGTACACAAATTCTTGTTGTTTCAGCTTCAGAATCTGTGAAGTTCCTTATTTTCCGTTACAGAGGGGAAAAATGTATACAGCAGGAAGATAGTGACATGGTAAAGATCAGCCCACTACTTCTGATCCAGCAAAGAATGAATAACACATCAATTAGCCACAAAAATTTGACTGAAGGTTCTTTTTGTCACAGACATAAAATGCTGCTGAACAATCCACACCTTATAATTAAACATCGAGGGCTAGCCTGTCCCCTGCACTTGGCTGAAATCCTGCCTACTGAGTCAATGAATTGTTGAATTAACATCAGCAAAGCCAGCTTCACCCAAGGCCCACGCCTTGCTATCACACATTGCTGCCCGAAAACACGGCATGAGAGCTACTGAATGGATGACCTGGACTTCTTGCAAATCTGCTAACAGATAGCTGAAGGCAAAGACATAATATCCTGTTACCGCCTGTGTACTCTCCTCTCAGGAGGAAGATGTGGAAGTCAGCAGCTAACCTGCTAAAGAAAGGGTTTATTCTCACTTCAAGGAATCTTTCAGTTTTCCATTCCTGATAGTCATCTCAAATAAGTAATGGCTTATCCACCGTTCTTCCATTTTCTCTTAATGCTAATGACTGCAAAGAAAAGCTTCAAAATCAAGAGTTTAAACCAGAGAAAGACTATGATATTCCCCTTATAAGTGTATACAGAACAAACAGGGGAATGGATATAATTTCAGGAGCATTTCAAATTACTGATAATTTTAAATTATTTATTGATATTTAATGAACGAGTTATATATGCTGTTACATTATTTAGTAGCAGAGTCCTCTTTTCAAGGGCTTTAGATTCTGTAGATACTTTTACACGGTAGCTCTACTTTTCTTTTTGTTTTTTTAAAGGACTAAATACTTGGGAAATGTGCACTGAATGGAGTAGAAACAGAGCATCTATCATCCACCTCACATTTTTGATTGGGTTCAGCTGCTTTGAATCTACTGTCTCCTAGCAGGTGCCAGAATGGTATCTAAGCCCACAGTAGAAGTCGAGACTGTCCTTCCACTTAGCCAGATGTAATGTGAAGTGTCAGGAGCTCTTCTAGGTTCTCAGCTACAGAAGCCACAATAAATGTGCTCCACCTGACGAATGGCTCTGCTCTCACCAGAAGTCAGTCCCCATGCTGGTATGCTGTATAGCACTGATGTGGCATCTGCTGTAAAATCCCACTGCCGGATGCCCCTAACTTTTACCATGTTTTTGACACGTTTTGGAAATGGGATGAGCAGTAAGTGCAGAATAAATTAATAGTTTCTTACTGGTTATCCTAGAGTCCATAACCATCTTATTTCACAATACCACCCCTACCACACCTGAGCTCTAAGGCTACATGGTCCCTACAGGTAATAACTACTGTCATACACAAATGCCAGAGAAAGCTCTAGAAGAGATTTCTCCCATGAACAGGAGAATGCTACCAGAAAGCCAGGTTTTACAGGATCTTTTCACCACACAGTCTGCACTATGCTAAAAAGAGCATTAGGATCGTTGTATGTTCAGTATTAAAAAATATCTTCTGTAGCACGATACTCCCTGTTACCATATCCTTGCCCCAACACTTTTCCCCAAGAAACTGCATAAATGTGGAGGCTACACTCTATGTACTGTGGCCCCCATATCATTCTTCCCATTCTCCACAGGTAATATTTGGTTTTATTTCCCCAAGTGAGGCAAGATTGTACCAAATCTGCCTCCTTGCTCTCTCTATTTTCTACCACGTCAGTTTTTCTACCCTAATTTCAAACACTTTTTTGGGCCCCGTTCTTGCAGAAGGATTGGTGAGTACCAGCGACCCTTCACCACTCTGAGCAACTTATTTTTCCTCTCATCATTGCCTACATATTTGCACACTGCATGCTACCCATGCATATGCTCCCCAGTCTGATTAGAGCTGGTTGGGTCATTCGTACAAATAATGCATTACAGGAATTCTTATCCTTTACTATTAAAATAAATTATTCATGTTCTTTACAAAATAAGCAGTTTTATTGCTGCAGATTAAATAATATGCCTAAAATACATTGTTTGCAATATTTTTTTGCCCATCAATCATTTCAGGAATTATTCAGAAATATTTGTACTATGCTGTCTCTGGCACTGGTTATTTGGAGTCAGGGAGATACAGATAAATATCATCTTAACGTATCCTCCCTCAACAGAGACTTGGATGGGCAGATGGGGGAGGTGGTGTGGGTTGCTTGCTTGAGTGTTGTGGGAAATACCTAAAAGTTAAAAGAAACAAAAGAAAATGTAGAAAAAAGAAAAACACTAAGATTAAATGCTTGTGATTCTAATTACAGTGTGACTTCTTTCTTTGCCCTTCCCTTCAGAGAGGGAAGGTGCTACAGTACAGTAATGAATTTGTTGCACACTGAATCCAGACTGAATCTCCAGGAGAGGGAGACAATGAATAGGCCAGTAGGAAGGACTGAACGCTGATGTCAATTAAACCAAAACCATGAAATAAATGAGGGGTGTCATCGGTTGTTCTTCAGAGCCACTTCAGTTTGGTATGCAAGGGAATGCTTCCGTTTTATTGCAATAGTAAATTTCAGAGCACAGAGAGAGAGAATATTGGCATTTCAATCTGGGCAGCTTCACACACACGTGCGCAGCCCACTCAACTCTGCATTGAAAGCTTTATGAAAGAAAGCCTGTAGGATATCCAAGAGATTACTTACAAGATTCTAAGGGATGGATTTTTACAAAATCCTTATAACACAGCCTGGTGCCCTTGTTGAAGTGAATTTGAAATATGCCCCTGAGCTCCTCGGAGTCTTGCAGACAATGCTCATAGGTACCAGCGTATACATGCACACCGACATTTATTACAACAAACAGACATACAATTGTTTCAAATATGAAGATAAGGTGTCAATCTTTGAGGTTTAAAAAATCAATGATGTTTGTCGGGGCTACTATTAATTTTCATTACCCCATCAGTCATTCAGGAAACAAGGTTTGTCTGTGTTGCTTTAGCTTCTGCAAAAAGAACACAGCTATTGCACAGGAAATGTGGGGATGGGATGGACAGACAAAACGAGGTTTTATGTTTTCAAGTAATCACAGACTACACCATCTTATGCCTTAATATATTCTGAGAATCTTCTTGAGAAGTTAATATTGTATGAGGATAAAATGTAGTCCTTAGCACATTAGTGAAATATTTACACACTACTTTCTTTCTTGCTAGGATAAAAGGGACCTATTGCACATGTGCTAAGATGATTCTCAGAGGACCGATAGATTTCTCTTAGCCAAATTATTAAATCACAGTCTCTTTAATAAACTGGAAATTCTTTTGCCAAACATTGTAATAAAGGGTACTCCTCCATATAATATGATAGTTAAATAGTTACATTATTCACAAAAAGACCCTAAAATGTGACATTTTTTCAAGTTCTGGGAACAGAACTGACAGATAATTTTAGTTAAGACCATGTTTATAAATAGCAGGAATAGACCCTGACACTAATATTCCACAGACAGGTGGTACTCTAAAACCTTACAGCATACAACACGCTCAGTTTGCAATCGCTACATAATTAAAATTATAACACAGTTCCCATTCTGAGATGTATTTTTCACTTCAGTTGAACTATCCAAACAAAGCTATTGCAGTGAGATAGGTTTCTCAGAGGAATTGATATCTGTATGGGAGTTAGAAAGAGAAATGACTGAAATCTGGGGTTAGGAAGAAATAAAATGAAGTAGCCCATTTCTGTGCAGAGCTTTTTGCCGTCTCTGTGCACAAATTGCCTCAAATCAGCTTCCCTTACAGTTCATCTCCTGTAACTTAGAGCACCTGTCACATTGCCAAGGAATTTGATTCCCAGCCTTCAGGTAGAGCTGAATTCATTCTGATTTTGCTATGTAATTGCTGCATTACTTGCAAAATTGTTTAGTCACAATTAGTCAGCTGACGCATTGAGTCAGTGGCAAAATACAGTACATAGTTTTGTTGAAGGTGTGACCTCATTTATTTCACAGAACAGAAGGATAATTTGTAGATTTTTTTTCTAGTTCTTTGAAGAGCTTTGAAGCTCTTTATTCCTATTTAAAATATAAACCAAGCCTCCCTGACGTACCCCATTGAGTCACTCTACTCATTGCAGCTTTTGGATGAGCAAGAAAGGTAGCTTCAGACTTTGAATGTATCATACGATTACTCTAAAGCAGGAGCCTGAGCTTGTAACATGACCACCGCTGTTTCAGTTTTCTTAAAGAGCTAGCAGCTCCTCTGCTGCTGAAAATTTGATGAGAAAGTTCACCTTCCCTGTGATCCTTCATGCCGAGAACTGCATTACCCTGAGTGCAAACCCACAGAAATCAATAACTGTCTGAATAGCAATGTGCTTCTCAGCATAGATCAAGGTGATGGATACTGACCACGAAAACTCAATGAAACAAAGTACCTAATGCTACTTGTTTAGATGGTGGTTTATTGTTGGGTCAGATAAACTGCATTTGTTTGTTCCTGAGCAAAATACAATGGCAAAGTATAGGCAGGTAACTTCATGTAAATGTATATAGTTAAGTCCTGTGAAATAAATTTGGAGTCACTATGAGTAACTATGCTCAGTCTTTTCCAGACTAGCCAGTAATATTCAAGACATGCCACATGCAATGGTTGGTCTTGTTTAAATGTCAAATTCCCTGTTCTTTTAGCTGCATGGCACCTGCAGGTGCTACTGAAGACACCACCTTCCACTGACATCTATGATAACTGTGAAAGATGAGCATATTTCTACCTGTAGGTCTGGGAAAGCAACCCGGGAAAGTGGTAAGACCACATTCAGGGGAAGGCAAGAGAATAAATTCCTGAGCTACACGCCATCACCTCCAGGTGGATGAGCATAACTCAGAGCCAGAGCCATAAGCAAAGTGGTGCTTGCTCTTCTGGAGTTAAGACGACAGGACTACAAATGGCAGGAAGCGAGGAGCTAGCAGAAGGGAAAGTCACTGCCCAACTGCCCTGCCAGGGGTGCTGCAGTAACATCTAACACCTCACCTGGCTGCAGCAGCAGTTGTCGGGTAAAAATGGGCAAGAGGGGCATAAACATTTTGCCGTGCCCAGCAGTACACCGTCCTGGGCAATTGCTTTGTCTCACCCAGCAGGGCCGTCCTCAGAGAGCTCTGGTAGCAGTTTACAGGTGACAATGGCTCTGCATGGGGCTGTAGCTCCCTGCGGGAGGGAGCCAGCCCCAGTGTACAGCTGGGTCCCGAGAGGCCCAGCGATGTCAGCTCACTGTCCTCCATGGCTGGGGATATGAATTGCCCAGCAGCCTTTGTGCTAGCACAGCCAAACAACCAATTATCTGCTGCAGATACGGCACACATGCTGTACCAGAATTGTTCACAGTCCACATGCAATTCAAAAGCCACCATTTAACCACCCTCGTCATAACCTCAACCTTTCAGAAACTGTGCATTGTCACTGAAACAATTGTTTCCTCATGGTTCCAGGTGCCAAAGAAATCAGTGCACTCCACAAGTTTTATGCCTTCTAGCAGTTCTATTCACTTCAGACAACTGGATCAGCATCGTACAGCTGCTATTCCTGCAGTTTTTCATCATTTGCCTGAGTTTATACAAGGGATAAAACAGAGAGGGCAATTCATCTCTTAGCCAAAGGAAAAGAGCTGGCATTTCTTTCCTGTTGAAGCAACGCAAGTGTGACAAGAAGTCTGTGTGATTTGAATCGAGATGCAATTCACTGGGGAAATTCATAAGCAGAATACAGCATTTTCCTTGCACCAATTACATTTGCAGTAAATATTTGCATATTATGATCAATTATTATACAAATGAAAAAGGCAGCTCTGCATCAAAAAATGTAACTAGTACGACAGAAAAATCTTATTGCAGGATATCTGAGTCACAGAGGTATGGGGTTCTGATTTACTGATGATACAAAACCAGTCAGACTCATCACTGATATTACAATTTCAGTAGACACATGATTCTGCTACACAACTAAAATGTAGAATTTATTACATTTTCTTGTCCTTATTGACATAACCTTTTTCTGTTCATGTGGAATTTCACACTGTAAAAAGCTCACTGTCAACAGATTGACGACAATTAGGAACAGTCCTTCCTTGCTTCTCTGTTATATATTCCAAAAAAGATAGTGTAGTCCCATATTACACTCTGTTCAGTCAGCATTAATCTTGAGCTGAAATGTGTATATAGCTCGTTTTGATCTCAGCCATACCATCTTTTTTGCCGTGTTAGAGTTGTTCTTGAAGTTCCAGAATGAAAATGTGGGGACAACAAATTTCACTGATTTGAGGAGCAAACCAAGGAAAATGACAGACAGAGGGGAACTGCGTTGGTGTTAATAAACTATACCTGCTGCTCTGCTTAGTATGCAACAGTTCAGAGCAGAGTTTTTCAGACTGCAAGCCTAGCTTCCCTGGGGATGTTCAAAGCAAGCCTGGGGAAAGCAGGGGAAAAAAATAAATATTTTTCTTTGCTTAACCACTTCCACTTATAATTCAGCACAAGCCAAACTGCTGGCAGTCCATGGAATATTCAAGAAAGGTTTCTTTTTTTGCCAGGATCTCAAATGGTAATGATTCTGCAAGTAGGAAAACTGCCCTGTTGTAATATTTAACTATCAAAGTTCCGTGCTTTGGTAATACAGGGGAAGGAAGAGGGAGAAAACTGTCCTCTCCCTTGCAAACACTTGTGTGAGAAGTAATGACAAAATGGTTATTAAGATTCCTGGGGTGCTTTGAGGTGAATGTTAGACATTCACCCTTGATATATTAAATCATTTCTAGTTCTTTTCCTTATTATTCCATTTTCTTCTGACATTAAATGAGACATTTGGACCTGAAGTGTTGTGTAATATTATCATATGTTACTAAAGAAGAGAGAAGTGATTCCTATGTGTTGCTTACTTTCATCACAATGGCTTTACTAGTAAATTGCCTTAATCACTTGCATGAGAGATGTTATACGAAAACAGAGAAATGTATGTTTATTACCATGCCCTGGTAATAATCATTGATCCTGGAAGTTCATTTTAACCCTCTTGTTTAATTTAGGGTCATTATAGTCTTCTGAGCTGTGAGCTGCAATATTTAAAACCTTATTAAGCCTATGACCTTGCAGTTAACATGTTAGCTCACGGTTTCCTTCCCTGTGCCAGGTTGGGAGCAAAGGATTTAAGCACTAGAGGTCACTTGCGACGTTCGGCCAGCAGTACACAACCCCACCGCCCCTTGCATGAAGGAAAAATGCACAAAGAGCCAAGATCAGGACACAGACGTAGGCTGCATGTGAGCATGAGGAAGCCTTTCTTGTTGCTGTTGTAGGCAGTCCTACCAATGCCCTGTTATTCACCATATTTGAGGAAAACAGCCTAGAATCTGACCAGTGAGTAGAGCCACGTACCTGGAAAAGGCTACAGAACTGACCATAAGCAGAATACGCATTTTGGGAGGTGCTTATGGTTTAAGGCTCTTCAGAAACTTTGTGCAATGTTTGGTGACAATGCATATACCACCATTATTAAATATTGATGGTTTTCATTCTCCTCATGTTTCAATAGATTACTCTTTTCCATTATGTTTTAGTCTTGTTTGCTACGGAGAACAAGTGAACAGTGATTTAAGCATTCTTGAAACTCATCCAAATACCATTTGAGAGATGTGATTTCCTAAAATAATTATATTACTTCCAAAACTAGAGCCAATGAAACACGGTTCTGATGGTCCACAACAATAAGCATTGTATGACTGGAAAATAACTTACAGTGCAAATAGTCCTCTGCCCTGGGCCTTTCACAAGCCTTAGCTCAATTCTACCGGAGATAGCAGTACACAGCAATAGAAATTGCCCTAGTGAGAATGTGAGCATCCTGCCCCACATTGTAGCCCACACACAGCACAAATCCTAGCTATGGTAATCAACCATCCTTCAGAAAATCTTGAAATCTTGAGGGGTCTTTGTGCATTATGACGAAATCCATTGGCTGCTCCCATCAGTTTGGGTTTGAGGCACTGATGAGTGAGAGACAAGAGCGCATAATAATGATCTGAATGGGAGCAATGCTTTATTTGAAGCATTATGTACAGTAATAAAGGTGTAAAGGAGCAGCCTGTGCCCCTGTGTTCATATATTTTACTTTTAGCAATCACTCATGGCTGTTTTCTTAATGGCAAACCTTACCACTAAGACGAAGCTGACAGAAACCCTTTGTAACGATCTTCCACAACCCCCTGGTAGTCCTAAGCTCCGCATGACTCTGTACTGGCCCCTCTGGAACCTCTCCCCAGTACTCCAGGTGTGCAGGGAGCAACTGCTGAGCCAAGCATGTTCATGTCTCAGAGGTACATTTGGTATAACAGATACCATAAGCCTAAAATTAGCCAGTTTTTAATCTTAGATATGGCAGTGACAAATATTACAATGGGTCACAAACCAACTAATGCTTTGTTTTTCACACTTTCAGGTAACTTTTCTTTATTCTGCAAAACCGCCAGAACTCTTTTGTAGCCTGTGAAATAGTTCTCATGTTTTGATCCTTTGTCACATGTCATTACAAAGTGTCACCATAGACACTGGTTTATTTGGAACACACATAGGTGTGGAAAGCATCCACGCCCCGAGGCACTACACCTCACCCTCAAGCCCTGCCAGCAGCCTTGTCAAGGCCATCAGCATAAAATCAACTTGTCTTCAAGTTGCAACTGCACTTCATAACTAAACAACGCTGCTGTACATATACAACACGATTCACCAAATTATCTACCCACAACTAGTAAGAGCAGGGGGTGAGAATACAAGCTTTCTTCATTGTTTCTCATAGTTATAAGGACTTATCTTAAACAAACATCTGTGTGGAATGCCCAGCTTCGGTATATGTAAGACATTTAAGCTGAGATGGTGTGAATTTGGGAAATTCACAGTGACCCCGAGGCATGACCTGCGTATCTTTTCCAGACGAGCTAGAGGCTGAGGGGACAGAGTGCAAGATGACAAGCAAAGGGTTAATCCAGGTTTAGAAGCCCCATTATGATCGGTCATGAGGGGCCACAAGTTTCTGTTGCCAGCAGGCTTTTCTGTGACTCTGCATTTGTGCATGCAGGCTACATTCAGCATTGTGGCCTGTTTAAAAAAATGCAGAGCTAGCTAAATAAGCCTCTGCCAGACCGGAGGTGGAAGTGACAGAGCTGAGCCAGGAAATCAGCAGTCATGGACATGTATAGTAACTGCTGAGGAACAGATACACACATTTCTGGCCATCCAGAGGCACCAGTCTCTTTTCACCTCCTGACACACCAGATTTGGGTTACCTGGCCACTCGTACCTCAGCATGCAACCAGCAGCGAGCGTCCGAGCATGGCCAAAAGCAGGAGGACAGGCTCCCTCTGCAAAACAAAAGGGACAAGAGGAATGAGGGTGCTGTGGCCGTGTGAGCCGCAGCACGCGATCGCTCGTCTCTCTTTCCCTGCAGCATGAGGACAGGCTCCGCTGTCACCAGCCACCACACACACCAGCCAGCCACGCGTGGGACAGGAGGTGAGACACCCGACAGTCGCCGCGGGGTGAGCGTGGCACCACGAGCAGCCTGGTCCACAGGGAATCAGCCTCTCCAGACGAGGAGCAGTCACAGCCCCTCTCACGGACTCACAGAAGCACTCGGTATGCCAGGGCATTAAAAGGGCTTGGCAATTTGGAGAAATAACAAAGCTTGAATTCATAGTTGATGTTATGAAGATTAACCCACTTTAAACTTATGCTCATACGCTCGTTTGAGCAACCTGGTCTGGTGGAAGGTGTCCCTGCCCATGGCAGGGGGGTTGGAACCAGGTGATTGATAAGGCCCCTTCCAACCCAAACCATTCTGTGACTCTGTAATCACAGAATGGTCGGGGTTGGAAGGGACCTCTGGGGATCACCCAGTGCAACCCCCTGCCGAAGCAGGGTCACCCAGAGCAGGCTGCACAGGACCTTGTCCAGGCGGGTCTTGAAAATCTCCAGAGAAGGAGACTCCAGAACCTCCCTGGGCAGCCTGTGCCAGTGCTCCGTTGCAGCATACCAAGGAAAAAACACATTATTCTGTTGTGTTTATGTCAAAAGGATGTTACCGTTTTCTCCAGTAGAAGCAAACGATGAAACACTTTACTCCTGCTCGCACCCTTCGTACTAAAAAGGATTTATTACTGTGATGCCTACATCTTGCAGAGGACAGCTTAAGGGCACACTGAAGGACCCTGAGGATTCAGAAGCCAACAAAGCAGATTTAAAAAAAAAAAAAATCCCCAATTTATGACTGAAAAGAGGACGAAACCTCCGTACCCCGGTGAACGCGGCCCTGCAACAGCCCCACGGCCCCGCTCTGGAGCGGCGGGAGGAGGGCCCGGCGGCCCGGCCACCCCCCCCCGCCTCCTTGAAAGACGATGCGAGGCTGCGCCCGCACTTAAGATGGCCGCCCGCCTCCCGTCCTTCGGACGGGCTTTGAAGCCACGGGGCCGCTGGTTAAGATGGCGGCCGCTTGCCTGTGGCCCCTGCGGAGCTTGCCCTCACGGCTGCCGCTCCTCCAGTGCTTCCGGCGGCAGCGAAGCCACGTTGCCCTCACTCAAGATGGCGGCCCCCAGAGAGCGGCGGCTGCGGTGAGGGGACGGGGCGGGAGCAGCCGGGCGAGGCGAGGCTGTCGCCAGGTGAGGAAGAATGGCGGCTTGTGGGGAGCCGGGGGCCCGCCGGGCTGAGCGGCCGGCCATGGAATGGCGGGTGGGGGCCTGGCCGGGTGCGGCGGGAGGTGCGGGGGTGCTCCGGGGAAAGGCAGCGTGGCCGGGCGCGGGGTGGCCCGCGCGGCCTGCGGGTCCCGAGAGCCGTCGGCCTCTGCGCGGGGCGGCGTGTGGGCGCTGGGAGAGTTCCCGCCGGGGCCGTGGGTCAGTTGTGGGGCCGTTTCCGGAGGATCGCTTCGCTGGGAAGAATGAAATACTCCAGTTCTGTCTGCTTCCCTCTGCGGCAGAACCACCTCGTTCTTAGTCAACGGATAAAGGAGTGTTTCTAGTCGAGGTTTGTAAGATGGTTAAGTGTTTGGTATAACCAGGAAACTGAAAATCAAAGGTGAAGGTGATACCCATAAATGTAAAATTTCCACTTACCGGAGTGACTGTAATTAACCTAAAGTAGGCCCTTGCTGTTTTGAGAAGACAGGGAAGCTCTAGGATAGAGGCTCCTAACTGATGCTACTTAGATAAACGACTTGCTGTTTTGGGGGGCACAGGAAAGCTCTAAGATAGAGAGATCCCTAAATAATTCTACTCCAGACAGCTCAGCCTTGGGAGGGCAGATGCACCAAGCTACAGAGATAAAGAGGCACCAAGAGGGCAACAAGACCGGAGCAAAACAACCTGGAAGGACACGGTACACGTGATCTTAGAACTGA
>Ga0065711_1004767_pt1 | contig 22443 bp, 26 predicted proteins | sample Hoacrofraction12_FD_59098 | JGI IMG/M metagenome (GOLD analysis project Ga0065711, IMG submission 59098) | Hoatzin crop microbial communities from Cojedes, Venezuela - Epithelial fraction 12 v2 (version 2) | ecosystem: Host-associated > Birds > Digestive system > Esophagus > Crop | place... | reverse complement strand
GGGGGGGGGGGGGGGAACAGAACAAGAGAACGGAGCAGAACAGCAGCTCTCAGCCCATCTGCCTCTGCGATAACAGAGCAGGGTGGGATGGCAGCCAAGGCTGTTTTGTTCCCTTTGCAGGTTGCCTGCAGCTACCCCTTCACCTCCCTCTCCAGGCTGGGTTGTCCCTTGGTCCTTCCCTTCCAGTCTCACCCTGGCAATGTGGTACCCAGAAGCCACCAGGCCGGTCCCTCCTGAGGTTTTTTTAGTGCAGGGGGCTGTCAGCTTTCCATCTGCATCCATGCCCATGCCACTGTCTTTTATCCTATGACCAGATCACGTTACAGATTCATTCTCTGTCTTCTCTTGGCCGTGTTACAGCTCTTTCTGCTTCCCAGGTTTCTTCCTCCACATCACTCCAGTGGGCCCATGCCATCCTACCAGCACCCAGATGCATTACCAACCTTCTCTTCACTCCTAAAGTATGAATTTGCATGCGTTATCTAAAGGGGGAAAGCACTCCTTTGGAGAGCAGGTGTTTGCGAGCCGAGCAAGCAAACACGGCCGGGAAATACACGACCAAGGTACGCATGCTTGAGGGCAGCCACAAGCCACCGTGGGCTTGACTAATGATAAAGACAGATTTCAATGGCACAGAAGGAGACTCAGCCTCCAATATCACCGGAAAAGATGCTGTGCGTGCCTGCAGGGTAGCTCTGCCACAGGTTTGGGGCCGTAGCCTGTGGGAACAGGAGAGCTGAGGGTTTGTGGAGGAGATTTACGTACTGGGAAGTCCAGCCTTAGGTCACCATTTTCTGCATTCACACTGGATTTGAAGATCTTCTGCAGCACCTTCAGTGCCTGGTCCCTGAGCATCAGGCACCTTTCCCATGAAGTAGCCCTGCTAAATGCTTTGACATCTTCCCTGCCTGATCTGGGGAAGCTGTTATAGCAATGCCCTGTCGCTTTGTACTCAGCAATTCCCAGCGCTCAGAGACGCCCTTCCTGGCATCTTCCTGAGCACGGCAGTGCCCAGGGTGTGTCAGCAGCCAGGTAGCTACTAGCTATGACTCTCTGCCCACCTGCATCGTGCTGCAACGTCTGCGTGAGCAAGCTGCTCCCCGCAGCACAGCATGGGCTGAAGCCACAGCGCTTTGGGAGGATGCCCAGTTCCCTGCACACAGACTCGGAGGGTCCTGGCCAAAGCAACTCACGTCTCCTCAGGCAACCGTTTCAGGCTCTCGATGGATTCAGGAAAGCATTGCTTTTCTGGTTCACTGTTCGCTTCCCAAGTTCACCTGGACCAAAGGTAGACTTGGGGTCCCGGTTCAGTAGCCACGCAGGATGGGAGCACCCATCTGCCTCTGCCAAGCTCTCCCAGGGGAGGCTCAGACACCAGGGCTGGCACCATCCCAGGTGCTCTGCAGTGAGCCGTAGCTGCTGATCCATCCCTCCACGCCTCTCGTGCGAGCAGGCTGCACACTCGGCTGTGACGGCCGATGAGAAGTCGAGCCCTGAAGTTTTAACAAGAGCGCTGGGCTCCATAAGGGAGCTTTACACTCAGCGCCGGTCAGCCAGCTCTTGCAGCTTTCCATTGGCTTCACACGCTTGCTCCACCGTTAACAAAAGCGATAAATTATCAGCCAGCCTGCAAGCACCCGCCCCGCCACAGCCCCGTGCTGCAGCCTCCCGGCATTAACCCTGATTAACTCCCCCCACACGACTGGGCTTGGTGAGGAGTGGCTGGAAATCTGCCCGGCAGAAGGGGATCTTAGGGTGTTGGTTGACAGCCGGCTGAACAGGAGCCAGCAGTGTGCCCAGGTGGCCAAGAAGGCCAACGGCATCCTGGCTTAGATCAGGAATGGTGTGGCCAGCAGAAGCAGGGAGGTGATTGTGCCCCTGTACTTGGCACTGGTGAGGCCACACCTCAAGTACTGTGTTCAGTTTTGGACCCCTCACCACAAGAAGGACATGGAGGGGCTGGAGCGTGTCCAGAGAAGGGCAGCGAGGCTGGTGAGGGCTCTGGAGAACAAGTCTGGGTTGGTCTCAACAAGTGGGGGTTGGTCTCTTCTCCCAAGTAACCAGTGATAGGACGAGAGGCAATGGCCTCACATTGTCTCAGGGGAGGTTCAGACTGGATATTAGGAAAAATGTCCTTACTGAAAGAGTGGTCAGGCATGGGAATAGGCTGCCCAGGGAGGTGGTGGAGTCACCATCCCTGGAGGTGTTTGAAAAATGTGTAGATGTGGGACTTCAGGATATGGTTTAGTAGGCATGGTGGTGTTGGGTTGGTGGTTGGACTTGATCTTAGAGGTCATTTCCAACCTGATTCTACGTTTCTACGATCTGCCTCAAGCGCTCCCAGAGGTAATGGGGCAATATTTGCCAGCCCCTCCCCAAACAAGCATCTTTTACCATCACGTGCAAGTGAGGACTGAGAGCTCCCTGCAGCAGGATTTGCAGGGGGGCTTCCCAGCTGCAAGGCACTGAGTGACCCCAGCACAAGCACCACAGACCTCTCCTGGACCCAGAACGTTGCAAGAGACTCCCAAGGATCCTGGTCTCAGCCCAACCTGTCCTAAACTTGGCACCAGCTTTGCTCCCCACTGTCCTCAGTTAATCTTGCACAAGCACCTTGTGGTACCCCAACATCCCCAAACTCCCCCAACACCCTCTCTCCTCTTGCAAAAGCATCCACAGCTGGGGTTCACTTTCGAGGGACCCCCCAGATCCCCAGGGTCACGGTGAGGAGCTGCGGGGCAGCCCGGTGCCGTGGGTGGGAGGACCTCGGCGGAGGTCCCCTTGCTCCCACGGGGCCCCAGGGATCCGGAGGAGCCCAAGCCTGATCAGCAGGTGTCAGTTTGTGTCCTTGGGGCTCTGGCAGGGAAGGGATCAGCTGCAGTAATTGAGGCAGCAGGAATGAGAGGTATGCTCCGAAACGGCGGGCGGGGGTTGCCGGGGGCTGCGCTGGGATCAGCCCGACCCGGAGCCCACGGTGATTTCCCAAACGCACCCTCCTTCCGAGCCCACCCCGAGCCTCGCAGACCCTGGGGAAGAGCCTCCCAAGAACAACCAGCCCTTTGAGAAACCTAAACCACTTTCTCCAACACCTCTGAACTCTGTCAGGAACATCCTTCGTCAGAAAGCCGCAAGTGCCAAGCGGTTTCCCCTCGAGGGCAAATCTCCCTCGTGCTGTCAGGAGCAAAGCCGCCCGGGTTCACATTGCTGCTTAAGGTGAATGCGTGGTGTGTTTTACCAACTAATTGTGAAATTGCAGTCTGCTCCAGAGGCAAAGGAGAAGCATTTTATTGTGAGCAGAAGAATTAATCATACCTGGGGCAGTACAGATGTCAGCAAAAAACAATGCAGAAAGGATTTCTCAGGAAGATTGCTTGACATGAATAGGAAGGGTTTTTTCAGGTCTTTTTAGATATGAATGAAAGATTCTCGGTCGCTGCTGTGACCCCTGTTTTTATCCTTGCTCTCTAGATCTAAAAGAGGGATGTGTGTACTGAAACTGCAAAACTGTAAGGGGAAGCAATGTTTTATTCAAGAAATGGAAACTCCCCAAGCCAAGGCGTCTGCTGTAGCACTAATTCATGACGTGTCCTGTATAGTTTATGGCAGAGATTAAACAACACAAAGGATAAAACATTTTTAAAATGGCATTTAACTAGGAAAACAAGAACAGACTAGACTCCAACCCTTCACTTGTGCAATGCTGAGCTGTTGAGCTCTCAGCCCCAGCATTCAGGTCCTGCTCAAGCAAATACCTCTGGCTGCTGTTTGCATATGTGCAACACAGCGTTTCGTCACACCTTTTTGTTTGTTGCGGAACAAATCCCCTAGGTAACATGGACACCCCCTTTTCCTCCCTTTCTCTGTGCATTTTTCTCTGCCTGAGACTCGTTACCCTGGTCCCAATGGATATGCTTTCCCAGGGCTAATTCCCATTTGGACACTTGGGGAGAGGGACTCGGTTCTCTGGTTCACTGCAGCTTTTCCCTGTATTTTAAAAAGATCTTGGTTATGGTCAGCCAAGCTCTGCTGAGCACAGGTTTACATCCTGACTCTCTGAGCTTGCCCCCATCAGCCAGGTCCACTTTGTAAGGCAGAGGAGGTGGTGGAAGGGCTGAGTTGTAGCATTGGTGATGCAGCATCTTCCCAACAGCTGTGGGACAATTTGACCAGCCAGGGAAGGAAAGAAGAAATGGTGATAGGTGCAAGAATAAAGGTTAAAAAAAAAAAGAAAGTCTGGAGTGTCTTATGTGAAACCAAGCTACATGTGCGGAAGGTGAGGAGAAAATGGGAGAAGATGCAGGCAACACTGAGTGGGGCTGTATAAAGAATTGCGAGAAGGATATTTCCTAATGTGGGGTGTATTTGGTGATACATTCCCAAAATTTGCTATCAAACCTCTCCTCACAGCTCCATTTAGGCTCAAGTGTCCACGAACCCGGAGCTGAGAAAAACAGGAGTCCTATCTTCCTCTTGCCCCAACGTGCACCCAATGCCAGGGCCTGTGGTGGCCTTAACACCATGTTACCCTGCACACAGACTGGACCTCAGCAAATACAAGGCAGTAACAAAGTGAAGAGGATGGGAAATATCGCCCAAAGCAATGGCAGGACGTGGTAGGGACACCAGACACTTCCAGAGAGGTGCCCTGAGCAGCAGGTGAGGAGGGTGAACATTACGTGGTGACGACGTAGCATTTCCTCCTCCAAGTTTTCTTACCAAGCATTGCTTTTGCTTCTTAGGAGGCTCTGCCCATGCTCTGTGGGATTGGGACAGGGGTGCCAGTATCAGTCCAAACTACAGATGAGATGTGATTATGAGAGATCTGCTCTTTCCCTCTTTATTATCTTTATTTCTCACATCTGGATGACGCAGGGCATGACACAAGTTCACAGTGATGTTGTTTACCTGCACGTGCTCCCATATCCATGCCAATGACATCAGTCTTGGGGTTTGCACAGGGGACCCACTACCAGGAAATGACTTCTCTTTAAACACGAGCAAAGCTCGGTGCAGCCTTTGTAGCTTCTAGTCCAACAAGCCTGTAATATTCACAGGAACGAGACTCAAATTTCTAATTATTGGCTGAGTTATTTGTAGCTTCATATATTTTAAGGCCAGAAGGGACCATCATCTAGTCTGGCCTCCTTAAACGGAAAGCTCCATAACCAACAACCAATTCCCCGAGCTTCGTTACAGTAATGAGCTCAGGAGTCCTGCCGTCTCGTCTCTGGCTCTAACCACTAGACCCCGCCATGCCAAACACAGCTGCTCAGATCTGCCTCCAGCTCCAAAGGGAAGTAGAAGAGTTCCTCCTGAATAGGCGATAAATCAAATACCAACGTCCACAGCAATGGGGAAGGGTGACTGGCCGCACACGCTGGCTCAGCCTGCCCGATGGGCATCTTGGGTCCTGGGAGCAAGCCCCAGCAAGGACGTGCATCCAGCCAGCAGGATGGGATGGAGGGAGTTACTTTGCAGTGATGTAGTTTTCCCTGTGGGTGGGTTGTTTTGGGGAAGGGAGAGAAAACTACTGACACTTGCCTGGTCTTACACCCTGGCCAGTGCATCTCACCCCGCTCTGCTCCTGCCAGCGCTGGGCACAGAGCTGGGATCATTTCAAGGCATGTGGTACTGGTAACCAGAGACCCAGTGGGGTTGCGCGGTGGCTCTGGCAGGCTTTGTCCCTGCCCAGGCTCTTTAGATCAGATGGCATCAGGAACAATACAGCGACTGCTCTCCTCTGTGCCGTGTGTCAGAGGCAGGTGTAGACAAACCACCCAACACCTCCCAGCATGGGCTGCACTAACCACCTCCCTGCTGCCACCAAACCGAGGAGGGACAGCCCAGCTCTTCGTGGATTCACTGAAAACCACCAGGTTCTAGCACAGCATGGTGCAGAGGGCAGGAACAGCTCCCTGAACTAGGACGTGGCCAGGACAAGGGCTGGGATGAGCCACCCATCTTGCCTGCTGCACCTTGCCTGGCTCCAGGTTGGGACCCTCCCTGGGCAGCAGGTGCCCAAAGGCCAGGTGGGACAAGAGAACCAGAGGGGCCCTGGGATGGGAGACGTGTTGGGGCAGGTACTGAGGGGCAAGGGGGTCAGGATTTGGAGCTTACCCACCTGAACAACATGCAGTGGGAGGGCAGTCCTATACCCACACTCACACTGGGTGCTCCAGGAGCCACCAGCAAAGGGCAGAAGCTCATGCTTACATTGGGGAAGGAAAGCTTGATGGACTGGACATTAACATTCTTATTAGACTGCCTTCTTCCAGGTGTCCTCTGTGACCACTATAGCAATTTGCTTTTTCAGAGGCATCAGTGGCTCAGGGGAGCACCTTGGGGTCTTCTGTGTGTCCCATTCAGGCCCCACCTTTGTAGGATGAAATAAGTGTCACTGCAGCAGCTTATGGCCACCAGTAGCAACAACAGATATGGACAGATGGATGGGATGGGATGGGATGGGATGGGATGGGATGGGGCACATGCAACTTCATGAAAACTGAAGGCCACCCACATCATGACCAGTTCAGGGAGGAAGAAGCAGGAAGGAGGTGCTCCAAGTCTTTGGTCAGAACGCTAACCACAGCCTGTGTCTGCAACATGACCGCTGGAAAGAGGCATGGAAGCAACAAGCCAGCAAAACCAGAGCTTTGGACATGTTCCCTGGAGGCAGCCGTACATATTAGCAGCAGAAGAGCACTCATCCCATCAATCAGCATGGCTTCGCCAAGCACCATGGGCACTTCCCGCACAGCAGCTTGGACGGCGCTGGCTGTGACACCCCTATGAGTCACTGCCCCGGGGTCTACCTGGTGAGATGAGTTGGCTGCTGGTCACATTGTGCAGCACAAGTTGCTTACTTGCGTTGTCAGGGCTACCACCCATCCTTCCCCGCTGCCATGGTGTTTGTGGTGATAACAGAGGCAGCTCAAGACTTCTCCTTCCTGCAGGCAAGAGGCAATTTAGTTGCGGCAGAGAAGCAGACTCTGGGGAGAAGGAGGGCTGGGTTAGAGGTGTGGCAGCGAAAGTGTGGAGTTTTGGGGAGCTCTACTTACCCATGCCTTGAATTGGACCAGCCATCACCGCCCTGTGCGGCTTTGGATGCGCCCATCACCTTGGGTGCCAGGCACAGAGATGTGGCATGCCAGATGTGTTGGCGTGAAGTTACCATGAGAGAACTGCTGCTCATTCCGTATCTTTTGCTGCTCAAGATGACCCAGAGAGCTGCTCAGCTCCCACCACAGGATCCAGAACAGGCAGACTCCTGTGGCGTGCAGAGCCCTGCGAAACCCAGCCTGGTCCCTTCAGGGCCCAGTTAGAAGCATCCCCATGGACAGTGTTTCAGTGTCGAGATGGGAGACACAGGCAGGCAGGGCTTTCTTCCAGCCTGGCCCACCTCGGGGGCTGACAGAGCACGTTACAAGGGCTGGAGTGTCTGTAGCAGCCTGGGCACCCCTTCTCCCCCATCGAAGTGGCAACGGGCAGAGGCAGGAGCCTGGCAGCTGTGCAAGGTGTGAAGTCCTGCCATCCTCTGCAGCACTGTGTAAAAGCCTGGGCGTGGGGGGGTGGGGTGGAGGGTGGTGGAGCAGGACAGCAGGTCTAAGCCTCCCTCTGCATTGCTTTTCACTAGCTGAGCAAACCATCCTACCTCCAGCGCCTGGGGAACCACAAGCCCTGCTTGGACCGGGTGTTCCAGGAGAATACGCAGTGCAAGACAGGGGCTGCAACAGAGATGCACAGACAGAGGTATGCAAGAAGCCCATCTTCTGGCGCCCTGCTGAACCAACAGTTCAGGGCAGTTTTTGCCAGTGCAGAGTGTGGTCCTAAACTGGTCCTGCAGGCACTGTCTCATCAGCCTTTATGCTCAGTTGTTGCTTTTCTGTGGTGGGGAACATCAAGAAAATGTGGAAACTGAGGCTCAGCGGCACACAAGGTTGGACTTTGAGGGCATCTCATCACAGCATCACTCTGCACCAGCATCCACATTGAGCCTAGCTCTGCTCACATGCGTCTTTGGTTAAAGCTCAGCCAGATGAGCTCTTTCTGTATGGGAGGAAGAGGGATGCTTGTCCAAGACCCTTGTTCATAGCCTTGAGATGAAGAGCATGAGACAGGCTGGACAAAATGGTGGAGAGAGGAGCACAGGGAACTTTGCACCCTGCCGGGCATGGAGCATGGACGGACCTTCTCCTGCAAGGTGTGATGAACCATACCCAAAGTGCCTGCTTCTCCACCATGACTATGCTGAGACCTCAGTCCCAGCCAGGGTTGGCTGCCCAGTGGGAGCAGGATGAGCAGGGGGGGAGGACAGCTGGTCTTGCCTGGCCTGGGAGCCCGGGTTGGTGGGGAAGGAGCAGCCTCCCTGAGCTCACACAAAGGGTAGGCGGTCGCCTGTTTGCCTACCCATGGGAAAGAGGAGACTTGTGCTCTGGAAATGGAGGGGCTGGGCAGTCTCAGGCCACCGAGTGACTTATTGCAGGCTCCTGGGGTGATAAATTGTGGCTAATTGTGGGCAGGTGACAAAGGCAGACTAAGGGAGAGGGAGCGGGGACATTCACTCCCCTGGCAGCTGCTGCCCAGCCCTGCCCCCTCCTTTCACTGCTCCTTTCAGGCCCTTTGAATTGTGCAAACGCAGCGCTTTCCCGAACCTGCCAAACCTCCCTCTCAGGGGTCCTCTCCCCCTCCTACCCCCTCCCTTCCCACTCCCTCCCTTTCTGCCTGCTCTCACTCCTTTCTCTGGGGTGGGAGGTCCTGGGGGCAGCCAGCCCTGCCAGCCATGAGCTCGTCATGGGGAAGCCCTCATGATGCTGTGGCACAGGCTCCAGAGGATATTTCTCCATCCTCCTGAGACCTACATGTCTCCTCCAGGTTCTGCTGCCAGCCCCGACGCAGGGGGCTCAGCAGGGCCGGAGGAACAGCACCATGTTCCGGTTATCCTCAGCATCCCGCTGGAGGAAGCACCAAGTGGTCCAGCCCAGGGACGGCTCCAATTTGGACCCCGGCGAAGGGAAAAGGCCACTTTGACCCACACCTTGCTCTGATCTCGGGTCGGAGCAGGGCTAAGTTGAAAACAAAGCCTGTGAGGGGAGGATCCAGGGGGTTCAGCCCGAGGAGATGGGCTTTGCCCAGCAAGCATTGAAAGGCCAGAAGGCTTTGAAACACCATCAGCAAAGAGTTTTCACTGCATTGCCAAGCCCTGGCTTTCCAGACACACCTCTGGGAAGAGACGGATAGGGCTTAACACAGCCTGGATGAAAGAACCCCACTGATGGGTCAGGGAGTGTGATGACCCTTAGGAGGGGCTCAGTAATGCATAGGACAGCATCATGCAAGGTCCCTAGCCCAGCTGAGCCCACTGTAAGACCCCAGTGCTCCTGCGGGATCTGCGGTCCTGGACACATTTGTGACTGGCTCTTTGTACAGGTGGGCTGGGTCAATCAGGGCAGCTACGTCCCACCCAAGCACTCCAGGCTGCTTTCGTGAGGGGTGTCCTCAATTTCTCTGTGCTGTGTTTGAAGACAATATTCTGCATTTCTCCACTTCCCCTTGGACAGCCTTGCTCCCACTCGCCTGCTTCTTCACAGCTTGTCAGAAGATGATATTCACACTGGAAAAGCAGTTTAAAATCAAGTCTTAGCAGGCAGCTGAAAATTAGCAAGTGATATGCTACACAAAAGAGCTATAATTAACTCTTTCCTTTACAGGGGCTGCTCCGCTCCACGCACCCACCACCCACCCTAAGCCACTGACCATTTGAACTCATTCAATAGTCTGATAGCAATTAGTTGGAGAGAAGCAGCTGGCAAACATCAGCTACTCGTAACTGTGCACTAACTGGATATATCACATGCCTGGAAATTATGAGTATTTGCTTGTAAATTCACCATTTCCATCTCACTCAGCCTCAAATGCCCAAAAGCTAAAAACCCATATCTAAGTATGTCCCTCAGCTCCCTTTATATGGTGACCTCCTTTAAGGACCTGTGTTGGGATGAGCTGGATCACTCTGTGGAGGGCTGTATTCCTTACTGCTGACTGACAGAAGTCTGTGGTGAAGGCTTGGGGTCACGAAACTGTCCCATGAAAGCCAAGCACTCTCTGGGTGATGCAGCTTTTCCTCAAGGCTTCCCCAAGGAGATTTCAACTTCTAGCAACTGCTTGCTAGGAGCTGGATATAGGCATGTTTCTGGGAGATCAGACATGCATGCAGGTTTAACCCAACACATTGACCCCTGAGGCACACCACTAGTTACTGGCCTCCAACTAGACTTCATTCCACTGATCACCACCCCTGGGCCTGGCCATGCAGACGGTTTTCAATCCACTTCACTGTCTGCTCATCCAGCCCATACATCAACAGCTTGTCTGTGAGGATGTTATGGGAAACATAAACAAATGCCTTACTGGAGTCTAGGTAGACAATGTCCACTGCTCTCCCCTCATCTACCAGGCCAGCCTTTTCACTGTAGAAGTTTATCAAGTTGGACAAGCATGACTTGCCCTTGGTGAAGCCGTGCTGACTACTCCTGATGATTTTCTCGTCCACCATGTGCCTGGCAATGGCTCCCAGGTTAGCTGCTCCATCACCTGCCCAGGGAATGAGGTGAGGCTGATGGGCCTGTAGTTCCCTGGGTCCTCCTTCTCGCCCTTCTTGAAGTGACATTTGCTTTCCTCCAGTGTTCAGGCACTTCTCCCAGTTGCCATGATCAATTAAATATTATCGAAAGTGGCCTTGCAATGACATCACCCAGGACCCTCAGCACTCACAGGTATATCCTATCACATATGTCCAGTTTGCTTAAATATTCCTTGACCTGATCTTCTTCTACCAAGGGTACGTCTTCCTTGCTCCAGAATTACCCCCTGGTCTCTGGGACTTGGGATTCCCAAAAGCTGGTCTTGCTAGTAAAGACTGAGGCAAATAAGGCATTCAGTACCTCAGCCTTTTCCATGTCGTCTGTAACCAGGTCCCCCATATCACTGAGTAACGGGCCCATATTTTCCCTAGTCTCCCTTTGTCACCTTCCCTTTTTCCCCTAGCCCAGGGCAGTGTTGGAGTCACCATCCCTGGAGGTGTTCAAAAAACTTGTAGATGTGGCACTTTAGAAGGTGGTTTAGTAGGCATGCTGGTGATAGGTTGACAGCTGGACTTGATGATCTTAGAGGTATTTTCCAACCTTAATGATTCATTCAATGATTCTATGATTCTGTGTTCTTATAGACGCCGTTCTTGTTGTCTTTGACATCCATAGCCAGATTCAATTCCAGTCGGGCCTTAGCTTTCCTAACTTCATCACTGGATGCTTGGACAAAGTTTCTGCATTCCTCCCATTCCTCTGCTTCCACCCTCTGTATGCTTCCTTTTTGTGTTTGAATTTGGCTGGAAGCTCTTTGTTCATCCACACAGACCTCCTGGCATTTTTGCCTGACTTTGTATTTGTTGGGATGGAAATCTCTTGAGCTCACAAAAGAAATTCAAAGAAACTTACCAATCAGAAATGGTTATTAGTCCTGGTGCCTCTGTATATTCAGGACAATTTCATTCCAAGGCTGGATGTGACTGAATCAAGAAAGATAAAGTTTAAGCCTACCCAGGCTAATACGATGCAGGTGAGATCACGTCCCCACAACACAACATGTGGCAACAGGAGCTGAGCCATCTTCACCTGCAGCTCAGTCCCTTCCAGCAGAAAGCCTCCCACAAAAAGGTGTCTCTGTGTGCCACTAAAATGGTGCATGGGCAACGGCAGTAGAAGATGGGAAGACATCTGTGTGATCAACAATGATTGCTGCCAGACTCTGTGGCAATCGGGCTATTTCAGGGGTGAAAGAAATCTGAACTCAAAATGAAATGGATGAGGTTATAGGTGAGCTCTGCCCGAGTTTGTGCAGTTGACTTGGGATATCTCCAATAAGCTTGGCACGATTAAGCTCGTAACAGATGCATGACCTCAACAGCACATCTGCAAGGCTCTCAAGAGACAACTGGACATCATGCTCCCAAAATTATTTGCTAAGTCCATCAGGGAGCCCTCTGACTTGGGCATCTGTATGATCACACAGCAATGTTGCCTGTGGGCATGCTTGTCTGCCCAGATGTCTCAGAGCTCACCGGAAAAGATATGATGAGTGTTATTCCAAGGCAGAAACCCAGTGTATGCTCAGACAGTTTCAAGCTGCTTAAGCTGCATTAAAAGTTAATAGCAGTCCAGATTTTAGCAGCTACCAATCTTCAGGGAACCACCTGATCTCCCTGTTTGCTAAAATTCCTTTTGAATAATAAGGGACTTGCTCACCACTTTCCACACCCAGGTAAGGACCTTGTCCCAGAGTTGGACTGTGCTGAAACAGGAGAGCAATACCTGCCTGATGAGCACACTGTGAACGTCCTAATGGTGGAGACTTACTGACCAGCACCCCTCAGAAGCAGCCAGAGCCCCGACCAACACAGAAATCTAATTAAATATGACCCGGAGATGGCTTTACCCACTTCATTTCCAGCCCCCTCTGCCCAGAGAAATGGGTTCATTAAGGCAAAGGCCCATCTGAAGCTGTTTTGCAGCCCAGGAAAGATGGTATTAACTCATTGCCTTACATCACTTGTGTTTAGCTTCAGCCCAAGCAGGTGCCTCCACACTCCCATTCCAGTAAAGCCGCAGCAACTTTGCCACCCATCCCACACAGCTGCAGTCCCCACTTGGGCCAGCAAAGTCCTGCTCTGAAAGACTGCAGTGTCCCCGTGGCACTGCTCTGTCCCCCGGGCGGCGTGGGAGGAGGCTCTCTTCCTTCAGCAGCCACCGGCTGGTCCAAGACATGGCCGCTCCAAGTGCCCCATGAATACTGGGCAAATTAGATGTTTATAAGACACCTGCCCTCGCCCTGGAAAGCCAAGCCAGGGAGTCTGAGCTCAGAGACCAAACTGGAGTTGTTGAGGCTGGTGCTGTCAGCTTTGTCCCACGCTGGCTTGCAAAGGTCCCATCTACTCTCTGCAAAGCAAAGAGCAGAAGGTGCTGCTAGCAGAGGTGTGAGTGAGGAGGCTCCAAGCAATGTTGCGTGCCAGAGCTCACCCTCATGTCTGCCCTGATCCCCACTGTCCCTGACAGGCTCCTCCTGGGCATGGCATCACCCCCAGCATAGACCTCCTGGCTAAAGCTGTGGTTTGTATTATCATGTTGCACTTCACTGCCAGCTGCCTCTGATCTGGTGGCAGGAGCTGATCTGGTCTGGAAGGACAGGGTGAGGAAAAGCATGGTCTGACTGGAAAGCATGTGCCAGCCTGTCCCTTGGGGCTTGTACGAGGGTTGTCTGACCAGCACATTTCTCTCCTCGCTGTGTGGATCCGATACCTCTGCTGCCCTTGCTCCCACCTCCCTGGGACACCTGCAAGGTCAGGAGCTGAGAGCTACTAGACAAAAATCCATGTTGGCCACTGGCAGAGCCTGTTTAGATGATAAACTCACTATCTGGGTCTGTTTTGCAATAGGAGAGGAGAGGAGAGGAGAGGAGAGGAGAGGAGAGATGTCAGCATCCTTGACCTCTGTACCAGGCTCTGAGCATCCTGTAGCCACTGCCTGGTCCAGGGGAGACTTGCAACATGTCCTGGACTTAATTAAACCTCTGCAATTTCCGGGCCAGCAGGACAGCTCTTCCCTGAGTGTACATCTGCCTCCCGCACCCCACAGATCTGCTCTCTGAGGCAGGCCCATGGTTGCCACACTTAACCACCCTCCTGCTGTGGAAATTCAAGTGGTTTCCCATGGTCTGGTCACTGCACCCTGCAGAAAGTACCGAGAGACGGAGCCTTGCTCCTTGCCTCCCCACTCACATCCCACCTGGTCCCTCCTGCGTCCATGCAGACCCCACCATGGCTCTTTGCAGGGCTCTTTCTTCTTGGACTGCAGATGTAGGACAAAGCAACTGTGGCAGAAATGCACTCCCCCAGCATGGCTTTGCTTGCAGGATGGTGGATAACCATCCTGGCCTCTCATGCACAGAGCATCCTTTCACCTCCTGGGATGGAAAGTGCCATGCAATAGGAAAGAGGACACATCCCTCTTCCCATTCCCTCTTCCAAATCTCTCCCTGCTGCCTCTGGCCTCCTGTGACTGCCTGCACAGCTGTAGATGGCCAGACTTCTTAGAATCATAGAATCACAGAATCATTAAGGTTGGAAAAGACCTCTAAGATCATCAAGACCAATTGCCAACCCAACACCACATGCCTGCTAAACCAAAAGCCACATCTACACGTTTTTTGAACATCTCCAGGGATGGTGACTCCACCACTGCCCTGGGCAGCCTGTTTCAGTGCCTGACCACTCTTTCAGTAGAGAAATATTCCCTCCCATTGCCACAGTGCTCCAGTCCCCAAACCTGCAAGAGGGTTGTGAACTGCCCCGTCTGCTTCAATAGCACATTTGCCTATTTAACTACCTGCATTGCTGCCCCGAGGTTCTGGGGATTCAGCAAAAGCCCTCCCAGGGGGCTCAAGAACTGCAGGAATTGCCCCCCCTTGGGTTGTCCATGCTCCTCACAGCCCCATGCTGGGATCACAGTGGCTGCTGCAACCAGTCCAGCCAGCGCCAGTGCTGCGAGAGCATACAAACCCCAGCTCCGGCGCAGGCTCACCAGCACCCGGCACCGCGTGGTGGGTGTTTGTCTGTCTGCCTCTCTCCTTTGAAAGGAGTTTCCATAGGAACAGGCAGGACAGCAGCCCGCTGCAGTGTGGTTCTGGTGCATTACCCAGCGTGAAAGCACACAGCTGCACGGCATTGTCTGGCAGCTGTTCCCTCACCCCCCCAGCGCTCGCTCGGCAGCGCCCGCCGGAGCACTGCGAGGCCACCGGGCCACCGGGATGGCAGGACCGCAGCTCTGTCACCCAGGCACTGGGACCCAGCCAGGGCTGGAGATGTGCCTCCTCGCGGGGTCTGTTCCCACTCTTCCACCCGCAGCATCTGAATATTTCCCACTGGTGCAACATGTGACTTGGTAGAAACCTGCCTCATTTGCTGCCTTCCCACCCTGCTGCCCTGCTCAGGTCCCAGGCAGGACAGGCACAAACACCTCACCCCAGCTGGGTCCCCGCAACACACCTCAAAAGCATCCCAGACCCTCCGGGTGAGGGTCCCAGGAGCACAGCCGTGCTCACCATCCCCTCCCGCTTGCAGAGATGGGGAGATGGGTCGCCGGGACCCATCTGCGCTTGTGGCATCAGCCCAGCCCCGCGGCCGCTCGGCGTGGGATTGGCAGCGCACAGTAGCACAAGCGGCTGCGCGGGGGGCCTGGAGCGGGCTGGATCTGGCCGGAGGATGAGGCTCAGTGCATCTCCCAGACCGACGCTGCCAGCAGAGCTGCTGTTGAGGTCCAGCCAAGACCTAAAGCCGCCTTCCCCAGCTGGGAGCCACGCAGCTCCCCATCCTCCCTCCCGCCCGGTCCCCCAACACCCGGCTGCAGCTGCCTTTCCCGACACCGAAGGGCGCTCTCCAAAAACCCCGGCTGGTGCAGGGTCACTGCGAGGATGGAGAAGGGGCTCGGAAACCCACAGCCGGCTCTCACAGTGCCTGTGTGTGTGCCTGCACGTACCCCGGCCGACGAGGGGATGCACCCATGGGAATGGCTCGGCAGAGGGGGTCTTTGCAGGCCAGCTTTAGGATGGAGCCTCGTCCTTCTAGGAGGTTTTGCAGCTGGGAGGAGACTGCCTCAGTGGCCATTTCCTTCCAAATCTCCCTTTTTCCTGGAAGCCAGATTTTCCGCTGCAGCTCCTGAAGGGATAGGAGCCGCAGGTCTCTCATTGCTTCTTCCCCACCTATTTGCTATTCGTGCTATTTCCCCATTTCCTGTTTCACCATTTTCTCCCTCATGTCCCATCCCTGTGATCATGATGTTGGGGAAGACTGTGAGGTCTGAGCAACGAGGTTTGGTAAGAGGGGGAGAGCGTGGTGGGCCACCCTGGGAAGAGGCGAGTGATGGAGAGCATGGGAGAAGGACAGGGAGCCAGAGAGGAGGAGGACAGGGCAGAAGAAGGCTGCATTTTATAGTTCATTGCTCCACTAACCTTGGCCCCATAACTAGAGACTCCCTGGCCTGGACAGGACAGACAGCTGGAGGTTAGCAAGCACCTTCTCCTCCCCTAGCCAGGGGACAGCAGGGGGGAGGCAGCTGGGGAGCCCCGGCTGTCCGAAAACCCCAGCCGACCCATGCCGCCCCAGCTCCATCAATCCTGGGAGAAACCCATGTGCGGCTGTGCCCCTGTCACATTTGTTATGGGGCAGGGTCTGCAAGCCTCCAGCCCCCTCGGCTTAGCTTGCCATCAGTGCAGGCTGGGAGCACGGAGCACGGAGCCCAGCCTTCCCTAGGCTCTGCAGGATGAAGGTCCTGCTGTTTTGGACAGGCTGGGTTTCAGCATCACCCAGGCCATGGTGCAATGGGGTGGGAGGTTGTGGTACATGCAGATCACAGGGACTGCACTGTGCATGGCCCACGAGATCACATCTCTGTGGTTTTTGGGGTGAGAGCTTCTCCCCATCCAGTCTCACCCTGCTGACCTTAACCTACCCACAGCACACAGGTCTCCCATGCCAGTGCAAGCTCCTTTCCTGGTTCAGAGAGGGGGATGTCCTGGAAGTCCTCAGGAGCCATCCCCAGCCCCTGCAGGCTGCAGTGGTCTGGAAGGAGAGGAGAGAAGATCAGTTTTAGGAAAGAGATCTCCATTCAGAGCTGTTGTGCTACAAAGAAAGGTCAAAACAGGACATACTCTTCCCTCTGACACCCCAGAGGTAAATGTAAAAGGGCGTCGGATAACACTAGGACCGCTGCTGTGACTTGAACTGAGTTTAGAGCTTGACTTCATCTCAGCCCAAAAGATGTTGGAGCCAAATCCTTTTGGACATCTATGAAGGGGAAAGATAACTCTTTCTCTTTTTTCATTTAATTTTAAAAATGTGGCTGCCCTGGCTCATCCTGTGCGTGTCTGCAGCATGCTTTGGGGCCAGGGCAGAGGCTCCCACTGGTGCTGGTCACACCAGCCTTGCAGGCTGCAGCCTTTGGTGAACATGTCTCCATGAGACCTTTCTTTTTTGTTCTTGTTGTTTTCGAACCCAAAGTATTTGCTCCAAGGAGCAACTGGGAACAGCCACGTGGGCAGGTTCATGCATGGCATCCCCTTGGCATGGGTACCAGGGCAGCTTCTCTCCTACTTTCACACCCACTGGGTCAGAATCTGACAGAGAAGCTAATGCTGGTGCCCCTAAGCAGGGAAATAGCTGAAGAACTGAACAAGAGGGAAGTTTTGCACCTTGTCCCTTGAACAGCATCTGTAGACAAACCAGTCAGAAATCATCCACCAAAGGAAGGCTTTCAAGATATAATCAGATTTTCACCTGAATGCACGCTTTTCATTAAAATATCTGCTTTCAGGGGAAATTTTCACTGTTTCATCTGAAAAAAAAAACAAATATTGAATTCGAAAAGGCCACTGCAATGTCCCCCAGCAAAGGGAAAGCTGGGTAGACCCTGCCATCCAGCTGAAGAGTGCAAACTCAGAACACCTGAAGGGCAAACATCCCCTTGTAGCTGAAAGGAGTCTGCGGTCCCCAATAGGCAGATTGTCATTTTTTTTGCCAAACATCTCAAACATCCCATAAAAACAAATGTCCTGAACATGCTCACGTGCCACTACCCTTTGAGCTGTTGTGGATGTGCTCACGTGCCACAAGCTTTTGAGCTGTTGTGGACGTGGCAGCGTTGACAGAGGTGCAACTAGGGGAGCTGTTAGTTGTTTCTATACATGAGGCCACTCTGAAAGAACTTTTTAAGACATAGTAGCGTGGAAATAAGCACGGCCAGGGGCATCCAGGGAGAGTGGCTTGCTCGACATCCTAGCCCAACCGTTACACGAGGCATCTCGCTTCACCCCAGCGCTGGGCTCCCACATCCTCTGCCCCTCAACCTGGCGAAAGATCCCTGGCATGTAACTCGTTGAGGCATCGCAAAGCTCAGCCCCGAAGCCTGACGGGGAGCCAGGGCATAAAAGCAAGACCCTGCGATGAGCACCAAAAGGACGATCCTGGCTGAGAGCACCTGGGGCTTGGCCAGCACCCAGAGATGCTGCTCCAGCCGACATCCCCAGCAGCCGCCCCAGCAAGGCCGGGCTGGGCGCCGCGAGGTGCCGTTTGCATGGAGTTATTGTTCCATGGGAAACTGGCTGTCTTCCTGCTCTTCATCTGTCAGCAGGATTTTCAGAGAATATGCTCCCAACTATGAAGTGAATGTGGCAGGCTGGGCTGGAGCCCTTTGCTAGAAAACCTGGACGTCAGAGTGTGTCCGGTTTAATCCCAGAGTCTGTGAGAATCAGTGTAAAGTAGCATATCAAGTGAACTTTTCACTCTGTGGCAGGAGGGATTACCACATCCCCTTTGTTTGTTGTGCACTGCATAACCGAAAACACTTTAACCCTTTCTCGCAGCCCTTCGGCACTAAGTACCCATGAAAATTCCTAGGAAAACTGCAGCTGTTTCGCTCTCTGCTGGGTGGGGGGAGATGGGTACATCGACTTCCACAAGCCGCCACTCCTGGGCTTGCCCTCGGCTAGGGAAATGGGTCCTGCTCTAAAATGCATCACCGCCAAACTCCTGGAGAAGCTTTTGCACCGGGCGGTGCGGGCAGCCCCAGCTGCTCCCGACTCGTGCGCAACCTTGGCCTTGCAGAACCTCCACTGGTTACATGCGCGAGGGAGTTTTGCAGCTACGAAGCAGCAGTTTCAGCCCTTTCAGCACCCACACAGCTCGCCAGTCCGTCAGCTTTTACAGCCCGGCGTCAGCGCAGTTCCAAGGAGAAAAAAAAATACATAAGAAAATCCTGCCAAAATATTAAAGTGAGGTCATTTCTGTTAGGAAATGTTCCCTGTGGGAAGGCAAATTTTGATGTGAAACAAATCAGAAAAATTGCTTTGCTTCAGAATGAATGAAAATGTAAATTCTGGTCTCTGAAAAGTTTCTTTATTTCTGATAAATGACCGGTTTCAGTCCTCCCTCCTTCTTTCTTGGTTCTTTTCCATTTAAATGGTCTCAAAATTTCAGCAGCGCTGGGGAAGTCACCGGGTGACAAGGTGTCATGATTTTAATGTTCCTTTTCCTACTCGATAACTTTCCTCCAGTTGGAGAAAATGAAGGGGAAATAAAATGGGGAAAAGGCAGAGAAGAAAAACTGCAGGACATGCGTCATCTCATTGTCCTCAGCAGCAAACTGAGATGAAAGAAACTTCCCTTTCCAGTTTCAAAAGAAAGGTTTGAAACTGAAAAGATGAGTTTGAAACACAATTGGACTTTCCACCTCATCCCGTAATTTCCCACTGCCAACTGGAGAAAAAAAGTATCTTTTTTTTTTTTCCTTGGGAAAAAAAAGGCATTAAAAGAAAGCTTTCCTGGTAGGAGACTTTCTCCTTTAGGAAGTTGGTGGTGTCTTCTCTGCAGCAGCTTCTCAGCGATCTTGACCTCACTCTGTTAGACCCACAACGCACCAGTTTGCTCCCCAGGATGCAGTTTCGACTCTCTCCATCCTGCACTGTGACCATCACCCCCAGTCACCCTCACCCTGTGCTCAACGATGACGTGCCCTCTTGGTCACAACAAGTCCTCCCTCCAACTGCCTCCTCTGGAGACGCCCACAGGAAAGCAGCTGGGCAACCTCCCACTCAGGCACTGAGAAAAATATCTTTAAGGACAGCTCATGTGTGAGTGCTAGAGGAGTTTTCCGGGGAACATTTTTAGTTATTTCATCCTGATGTTCATGTCCAGCACTACAAGCGAGCAGTGAAGTGCTTTCAGGCCAGGCAGCTGGTCCAGCCCGGCACCCGAGCTCTCTAGACAAACAGTGTGTATCTCTGAAGAGAAGTTTAAAACACCTACATGGGGCACCTGCTTCTGCATGGAGCTTATTTGAAGCTTAACGGCCTCTAACGTTGCCTTCAGACTCCCCTACTCTGCTAGGACATGCCTAGGAGCAGTTGGTACAGGGGGCCAGAAGGTGCCTCCACCCAGACAAGTGCCTGAAGCCAGACAGACGCCTGCCCTCACGTCTTCCCCACCGCATCCTGAGTGCAGAGTATGTTGGCTCCAGCATGTGGAGAAATGCATCGATAAGTGGCTCCTAGAGTCACCTGTTTCTCAGCTTTCCTGAGTGCACATCAGCACCCAAGAGTCCTCTCTGCAGCTGAATCCCCTGCCTAACCCAGACTCCAGGGTAGGTGGGTCCTTCTTCTGAAGGACTTGATATGGGTTGTTCTTCTGAATAGCAGGGGGACAAGAAGAAATTGAGATATCAATTCTGGCTGCAACAGAGGACGGGGAGCTGGCAGGGGCAGCCCAAGGAAGACATGCAGCTTTGGTCTCCGAGAGTTTAATTGAGGCTGAACTTACCCTGGCATTAACACTCCACTAAATGCCCTGAGCCAGGCAGTTTCTGACTCTGCTTAGCATCACCATCTGCTGCGCTCTCCTCTGCCCCAGCCCCAGCACTGCTGACCGGACTCCGGAGGGTGACTTCCCCTCACTGGGGAATGCGTATCTCTTCCCATGTGCCTATGTCCGGGGCGAAGGTGGAGGATTTGCTGGTGCCCTTTAGCAGACATCAGCCTCACACTGGCTCTTGCTCTGCAGGTTTCATACTCCTGGGGTTGCTGCAGGACTGGAGCTACCAGGTGGGAAGGTGGGGAAAGGAAAGCATCCATCACTTGGAGGGGAGAGACCAGCAAAAGCATCTGCTGTCCATCCTCATACCCAGAGAGGAGGTAAGCAAGCCCACTCCGAAAGGGACGTGAGGATGCAGCAATAAAGCCAAGTCAGGCTGTCTGAGAACACAGCAATTTTACCATCACTGAGACATTAATGTTCAGAGGATTTCTTAGAAAAAAGACACCAGGCTGGACCCAGGGTGAGGATAAAGTGAGGGACAGCCTGGCCACCACTCTACTGGAGGGTCCCCAAATCCCTCAGTGGATTGTTGCTGTGGTTAATCCCCCGGCTGATAACATCTCTTCCTCATTTCTAGTCAGATTTTGATGAGCTTCAATTTCAAGCTGCAAGGTCCTTTTTCCTTTTTTTTTTTTTTTTTTAATAGGATTAAACAATCATCCCCCAGCAGGAATCTCTTCCCCTTGGAGGTGTGACATGAATTTCAGACAGGTAGTTTCTTTGACAGCTTTTGCTGTTACAGGTCCTGCTGCTGTTTGGTGGCCTCCTTTAGGGAGGTGGCAGTGGCCCCGCTGGCACCCACAGCACACCCGTTGTCAGAGCATACCAAAGCAGCAGCCAACTCCTCTCCAGTTCTCTGCTTCCCCTGGGGCTCCTGAACACGTCTGGGGCTCCTCATCCACCCACACTTGGTGCTTCCCCAAAGACAAGGCCATTGCACGTGCTCCATCTGTGGCTTTGCCATCCCTCCCTCATCAACACTCAATCAGTTCGTTTGCCTTTGGAAAAGATTTGTGAGAAACTCTTTTCTTTTGCCTTCACAGGTCTTCCTTACTGTTTTAACAGTTGCTCTTCCACGGATGTCAAGCAAAGCTCTGGTTCGTGGAAAACTTGGTCATTTTTAGGAGGGTCCCAATAATCTGCAGCAATGCTTCACTGTGCCTTCAGGCACAGGGGTGAGATCTTGCACAGGTCTATTCTGAGTTAGCAGGTGCATGAGCTCAGCTGAGTTCCAAAGCACTTTTTTCCTCCCTGCCCAGTAAAGGGACACTTCTAACACATCTGTGATTTGGCGTTTTAACAAAATTCTTGTACTTTTGTCTACTCCATACTTTCTGCTTTTCCTTATGCTTAGGGTGACTGTGCTCAGGACTCACTGCGTCTTCACATCTGCCTGGCAAGATGAAGAGGCACTGGATACCAGCCAATGAATGGTACCCACAGGCCACTAAATACATCCATCCTCATGTCCCTGTTAGCTGGGACCTCAGTACTCACAGTCTGGCACTGCAGCTGATGACTCAGCCTCAGGGGGATAGCATCGCTCCTAGAAACTGAGTGACCCCAGGTGTTCCCAGAGATGCTCAAGCCTACTGGGCCACAGCAATGCCCTCTGCTCTCAGTCACCCTGGGGGTACTAAAAGGCGTGCTAGACAGCAATGGGGCTAGCAGATTTGTCAGACGAAGCAGGTGGTGGCAGCTCAGCTATTTCCACTGAAGGCTTCTTTGCCCTGAGATGATATCAAGCCCAGATGTCTTCATGGGTCCTTGTAGTTGATAACTGCTCAGGCTGTGACGAATCTCCCTCTGAGAAAGAGTTTGAGCCTCATGTGTTGACTCAGGAGCACCAATTCCATGGTGTAGTTCTCAGTGAGGACCAGCATGCCTAACCCTCTAAACAAGGAGTCATGGAAGAGTGGCATAAGAGAAATGACCTGAGCCCACAGACTACAACATGAGCAGGCTGAGCTTGC
>Ga0065711_1035350_pt1 | contig 22444 bp, 11 predicted proteins | sample Hoacrofraction12_FD_59098 | JGI IMG/M metagenome (GOLD analysis project Ga0065711, IMG submission 59098) | Hoatzin crop microbial communities from Cojedes, Venezuela - Epithelial fraction 12 v2 (version 2) | ecosystem: Host-associated > Birds > Digestive system > Esophagus > Crop | place... | reverse complement strand
TATTATTCTGTTTTGATCTATCATCATAGAGTAAGAAAAAAAGTCAATATAAAGACAAAGGGAATTTCTGCTATGTCTATTTCATGGATAGTATTATCTGAAAGATTGAAGACAAGAAAATGACAAGTAGACTGAAAAAAAAAAATCCTTTTAAATGGAACAGACATGCAATGGGTTTTTTTTGATTGGCTGCTCTTTTTTAAAGAAGTGCTAGCTGGTAGCTGAAAATCACCAGAAAGACAAGTTCATACTCTGAACGATTTCTCTACTAGAAAGTGTAGCACTTTCAAAATGCAAAACTAACTGAAGAACAACTTCACATTACTTGAAAGTAACAAAATGGCACCTTCCTAATCAAATCTACTCCAATATTTACTTATTTCAAATTGCTACCAGAATCACTATTTCAATCTCCGTGCTGCAGAAAGGAAAGTCACTTCTTGTCTACTAAGTTTCTTGTGTGTGTTTTATCTCTAGACATACTGGCAGCTTACTACTTCACTTGCTCTCAGCTCCACAACACCCTCCACACACTCTCCCATGAGAGCGCCACAAGGAGAAAATCATCAAACTCACGGGTACAGGTAGTGGAGTAAGTGCTCTTTGAAACACCACATTACACAAACTCTTCAGTTTTTGAAAAACAACCTCTGCCTCTGTGTGTTTACCCAGATGCCTATTGACACCACAGGAAATATCCAACATGTCTGCTAGCTTCCAGCCTCTACCAAGCGTGGACACCTTAACACTCCTGCAATCACGCTGTTTGACAGCACTGTGGAAAGACTTCCACCTGACCACCCTGCAGCTTGAGGAAAGATATTTGAGTTATCAAAATGCAAAAGTAACCTAACCTTTTGACATATACCCGTACTACTGACAGCAACAGTCATCTGGCAACGTTGTAGCAAGTCTTCATAAGGTCTGCTAACCAACAGAATGTACAAGAAACTGAAGCACCTCTGAACCTCATCACCACAGAAATACTGAGACAAAAAACCTTTCAAAGGATTTTGTCTGGTATAACTAAAAAGGTAACACTCATGAATATACATCCATCCTCAAATTTATACACTAAGAGCAGGGATAAGTTGGGTCACTCTGACAAGCATCAGCATTAGTTTAGTCTCTGTACCTAACTCCTAACTGTTCACTCCCCATATTGCACCGGCTCTGCTTTGTTAGCCAAGCAGTTTAGGAACCACAGGGCTGAAAGTGGGCTATTTTTCCACTAGATCTATTTCCCAGTTCACTCTACTGCATGACTTCAGACAGCTGTGCCAGTACATGAATAACATCTATAATCACAGAATCACAGAATGCTTTGGGTTGGAAGGGACCTTTAGAGGTCTTCTAACCCAACACCCCTGCACTGAGCAGGGACATCTTCAACTAGGCCAGGTTGCTCAGAGCCCAAACCAACCTGGCCTTGAATGTTTCCAGGGATGGGGCCTCCACTATGTCTCCGAGCAACCTGTGCCAGTGTTTCACCACCCTCATTGTAACAAGTTTCTTCCTTAGATCTAGTCTAAATCTGCCCTCCCTTAGTTTAAAGCCATTGCTCCCAGCCTGTGTTGATAGTGCGGACTGCCCCGACCCAGACGCAGGACCTTGCACTTGGCCTTGTTGAACCTCGTGAGCTTCACACAGGCCCACTTCTTGAGCTTGTCCAGGTCCCTCTGGATGGCATCCCATCCTTCTGGCATGTCAGCTGCACCACTCAGCTTGGTGTCGTCTGCAAACTTGCTGAGGGTGCACTCGATCTCACTATCTATTGTCATTGATGAAAATGTTAAACAGCACTAGTCCCAGTACGGACCCCTGAAGGACATCACTTGTCACCAGCATCCATTTGGACATCGACCCATTGACCACTACCCTCTGGCTGCGACCTTCCAACCAGTTCCTCATCCACTGAACAGATCATTGATTAAATCCGTATTTCTCCAATTTAGAGAGAAGGATGTTGTGGGGGACCGTGTCAAAGGCTTTACAGTCCAGATAGATCACATCCATAGCTTTTCCCTTGTCCACTGATCTAGTCACACCATCATAGAAAGCCACTAGGTTGGTCAGGCAGGACTTGCCCTTGGTGAAGCCACGCTGGCTGCCTCGAATCACCTCCCTGTCCTCCACGTGCCTTAGCACGGCTTCTAGGAGGACCTGTTCCATGATCTTCCCAGGCACAGAGGTGAGGCTGACAGGTTGGTAGTTCCCAGCGTTCTCCTTCCTACCCTTTTTAAAAATGGGCACAACGTTTCCCTTCCTCCAGTCACCAGGGACTTCGCATGAATGTTGGTGGTTTTTTTCCCCCACTGAAAAGTAGTTCATTAACTACTGGAGTTCCTGATATTTCTCCTCTGACCACAAGGCATAAAAGTAGGATAGCGCTAGACAGCAGCAGCATGGAACACTGATACAGGAGTTGACAAGTTTGTTAGATTTATCTGCTGGGTTACTAACAAGATAAATATGGATGTAGTTAAGAGTATTTTTGAAAGACGCAGTCTGCCAAGAATATTAAAATAATAGCTAATTGCAGCTCAATAGCCAGTTAAATGGCATAGCCTTCAGAAAGTTAGGAACAGATGTCATGCAAAGAGAAGGAAAGTAAATACGATTTTCTAATCTAAGATAGCCTATCCAATACTGTCAAGAGGAATAAATTATACCTTTAACCAGATAATGCAGCTTTCGTCTCCTTTCACAGGCCAAACTTAGTACAAAAGACAACTCTTACTGTCAAAGTCCCTGAAGTTTGGTTCATTATCAAACATTTGGTATAACATACCAACAAAGGGCATCTCAAACAAAGAAACAAACAATGAAACAAAGTCAAGAATGCCTGTTATCCATATGACAGAATCAGATAATTCATCTGATAATTATGAAGTCTACAAATGTATCTCAAAAAATCGTTAATCGTTAATCATTTTTAAATATATACATAGAGAGTGATCTACCTTGAATGTCTGAAGTCCATAAAAAGCTGAAATTCAGTTACTTAAATACAGAACATTTAAGATGGTACCAGAAGCTACACAACCACCTTGTTTCCACCTGCACATACAGGACGTTATAGGCTTAACAGGACCTTGGTTACACTCGCCAGGCTCACTTAGATGTCTAGGTCAGCTTATGCCATCTCAAAAGGCAACAGACACCTAGATTTTGGTAACTTCATCCCTCTCAAAATGTTCTTTTAAGTCAAGCAGTAAGAAAACTTACTGCTAAGCAAGTCACAAACAGAAATTCTTGTCACATCAGCTAACAGGCTGTAAATACAGAATCACAAAATTTAACAGCTAAAGGTAGTCAAAAAGTTCATCTTATCCACGACAGAACAAGCATGCCTAGAACATCACTGAAAGCTATCTAACCTATTGTTAAAAGCTTTTAAAATGGGATACTCTACAGCCTTCTGAAACAGTCTTTTTCAGTCTCTTCTCACTAATATTAGAATATGTACTTTTTGCCCTGTACACAATCTCCACTTCAATAAAAATCAGCCATTTTTTAATGCTCCAGTTCTTCACTTAGAACAACCAACCATCCTTTATTACAGTGACTTTTCTTTTGGCACAGACTGCCAGCGTCTCACACTCCAATCTCTTTTTTACCAGTCTAAACAAATGCCTTCAACATTATTCAGAAGTGGAACTCTCCCAAGTCTCTAATTCTTGTTCCTTTCACATCAATACTGTCCATATGTGTTTTAGTTTATTAATAGGTAGTACCCAGACCTGAAGACAGTATTCCAGCTTAGGGCTCGCACTGAGAAAATAGTTACTTTCCCCTTGTTCAATAGCACTACAATTCACTCAGTCTATAATCCTTATGGCTCCTTCTACAGTTCTACCACACAGCGAGTTTAGTACTTGTGTACTTGAGTTTCTCCTGCATGTATTGCTTGACACTTAAAAAATAAAGTGTTAAGATCTCAGAAAACATGCCCACAACCAAAAGAGCATAACATCTAAAATGCATTACCTAATAAAACCCTTACTTAGCCTAGCATAGCAGTTAACGTATCTAAAAATAACTACAGACAAAACATTTTTGTGAAGCACACGCCACATCTTGCACAGAGCATTTGTTGGACTGCAAGATGTTTTTATGCAACACTTCCTATAAAGCACTGCTTGATCAGGCAAGATTTCCAGAGCTTAAAAAGAAATTCAAGTTTAAAAGACAAGCTACCCTAAGAAAACTAATTAACTGAACAAAAAACCTGAAAGAAGTAGTCTCCTGAAAGAAGGTTTTTTGCTTTTAAGCCTCTGATGCAAATGTTGCACTTCTTGTTCTCACTCGCATGTGGGGTTTTTTCCTGTTTTATCCACACAAATTTCAAGGAAACATTCCAGTGACAATTTTAATATGATTTTCTTGATAAAGAAAATTGGCTAAGCTTTCCTTTCTTCTCCAAACATAAGTAATATTTTTATCCAATGAGGTAGGTGAACACCAATAACTGAAGTACATTAAAAAGCTTTTAAATAAAAACAGTGATTGACACACTGAATGTTTTCAAAATGAAAAAAATTCAAACTATTAATGTGTTAATATACATTATACAGAGTACTAAGCTCAATATATACTAAAATGACATTTTAGTCTTAAGTATTTGATATGCAAATATATTCTCACATGCATGTTGTTTTCTCAACACAGCCTTGAAGGAAGCATTTCATGCTACTCCTGAAACTATCAGACTGTATAAATACAAAATATATTCTTCAAAAGCACTTAGATTTCTGTATTTGGTCCAGATTATAATTTTGGTCTTTACTACACAAATTCTACCTTACAAATTAGATCACTGTTATCCTATAGTACAAACACACTTGTTTTTTGAGACAGATTATTTTAAAATGAATCGTGTCAATAAAACAAATTACTCACTCATCCAGAACGTGAGGATCCTCAGGACTTTTATTTTCATATTCTAAAAGCTCAAGGAAACTCTGCATGTACCTGAAACAAGCAAAAATTAAAAAGAATGAGTTAGAATACTGAAATCTAAATTACTTTTGAATTTTGTTTAATCTTAAGACTACAACCTTATCTGAAACAACAGAAGCATTGTACAACTGTTCTCTGCAAAGGCTAAAATAAAGTGGGACGCTGCAACAAAGGGCAAGAATGCAATTACAGTACATTATACTGAGTTAAAAAGAATTATTTATGACCCTACAGTCCATGACTCAGGAAAACTGCTATATAAATCAAGCTGAAGTTAACAGCAGCAAACCTGCTCTTCAGGTAGGTCTATAACTTCAGGTAACTTAGTTCATCCCTGGATCCTCCATATTAATGGAGGCTTAGAGCCACAGAGGTACTGCACTGGACCCAAAGAAGATTTAAGGCAAAGTTCACTATAACCATGGCCAGCCTTCTCTGTAGGAAACCAGCCCAACACTAGCACAAATGTCACCACCTCACACCACTCAGCCTGAGCACCAAGTACCATCCCCTGAAGCAGGTGCATTTAGCAGGTTAGATGTAGCTTTAAGGATTACAGAATTGAGACCTATTTCTTTAAGTAAATCACGCAAGATATCAACCACACACATAAAAGGTAGGGTTTCAGCATTATCAGGAGTTGTTGTTCCTCTCCCTTTTGCCCTCCCTTTGCTCCTGGTTAAGCACTGCCACTTGCACTATGATAACATCAATGCTAACCACACTGTGCACTGTCACAAGCACCCTCCACGCTGTAAACTGTTTCTCACATTACATACAGGGCCAAATGCCATAGGTGTCAGCAGGTTTGCCAACAACCAGCCCTCTACTCTTTACCCTCCCCTCCCCCATCCTTTCAAACCCTCCTCCTCATTTGAAATCCTTTATCTTCATACTTTAATTTCTGTTGCCATCCTTCTTGCTTTGTGGAGGCTTTTATTTTTAAAAATTTATTTATTTTATTATTATGGCCTCAGGTTGTGTCAGGTGAGGTTTAGATTGGATATTAGTAAAGATTTCTTTCCTGAAAGTGGTCAGGCATTGGAACAGGCTGCCCAGGGAAGTGGTGGAGTCACCATCCCTGGAGATGTTCAAAAAAACACATAGATGTGGCACTTTGGGACATGGCTTATTAGGCATGGTGGTGTTGGGTTGATGGTTGGACTTGATGAACTTAGAGGTCTTTTCCAACCTTAATGATTCCATGTTTTATTTTCCTTGCTCTCTCTTTGTTCTTCCCCATGCCCTCAGTTCACGCTTCTACACCCATTTTCATACTGGCAGCAGTAGCCCTCTTGAAATCACCTAGTCCAATCTCCCTGCTCAAGCAGGGTCAGCTAGAGCAGGCTGTCCAGGACCGTGTCCAGTTGGGTTTTGAACACCTCCACAGCCTTTCTGTGGAACCTTCTTGTTTTGTTTGATCACCCTCACTGTAAAAAGAGTTTTTTCTTTTGTTCAGATGGAATTTAATGTGCTTTAGTTTGTATTCATTGCCTCCTGTCCTGTCACTAAGCACTACTGAAGAAGTCTGGCTCCCTCATCTTCATACTCTCCTGTTAGATATTTATACACAATGATGATAATTGCCCCTCGGCCACCCAAGCCGCCTCGTCCTCTTCAGGTTGAACAGTCCAGACAGCTTGCTGAATGTCTCTAAGGAAATACTCAGCTCTCAGCTTCTTCCCATATGAAAGATACTTCGATAAAGCTATGTCATTAAAGAAATGACAGCTTTTTTGTGGCAAAGTAAGATGAGGTTATTAGGAAGCTGCTCACCCTCATCTGTCATCATGCAATATTATGAAAGTCCTGTTTCTGAAGATCCAGGACAACAGCCACACTTGAGAAGCAACACAGCAGGTGCTTTTTAGTACAGACCTCGTACCAGAAATCTCAAACACCAGCAATCCTGTGCTGGTGCTGAGGATAAAACAGCAATGAGTAATTTCTGGTACTGATACCTGGCAGCTGATACCCAATTATTGTGCTGTATGGATTTGATCAGTTTGCCTACCACTACTGGTATGCTGTATTGAGATTTGTACTCTCTGTTAGCTTATTGGGACACTGATCCCAAGACTGACTGCTGCCCCTGGAATTACCAAACATCTCCACGCCTGTGTTGAGGGATCAGCACTTTTACTATAGCATCAGGCATGGGCAATCCGAGTGTTTCTCTCATCTAATGCAGGAAGTAATTGTGCAGAAAACTGTCTCAGTCAGAAAAAGACTAAAGCCGGTCTCAACCAGGAGAAAGCTGCCAGACAGAGTCACCGGTCTTCAGCACAACCAGCAGGTGGAACAGCTTCCAAGGTCACTATGCTGCAGGCTCAACATAGCACCAATGAGGAACTGAGAGTTTTTGAAACAGAGGAAAATTACACAAACTAAATGCTCTAAACTCAGGAAATTTACGAATGTGCTAAAGTAATTTCTCTTTCATCTCTATGGTGATGAAGAAACTATGGAAACAGGCAATGCTTGTCCTTTAGATAGAACTGGCTACAATATTTAGATGACTCTTTCTGATTCTAAAGTAAATTGAGATTACTTTAGAAGTCAAGTTCATTAGCACAAGCACTGTATCCAGCAAGTTACAGTGACTGCCACATAGAATAGGTTACTAATTTCAAATCTAAGTTCTTTCATCACTTTTACTATTTCTTCCAATTCCTTGACTAAATAAAGCTAGAAAAAAGTAACCTGAAGTCAAGCAAATCTAACCCACTGTCCAATGCCTACCACTATACATCACCCAGCCTGGGATGTTGTAACATCCTATATATTAGGCCACATCTGCACCTAACAACTCAGAGCTGCAAATGCTGTACATCATCTTTTATCTAGTTGTGATGTACAGTTTTTACACAAAATTCATCCCCCCGCTCCCTCTCAAATAGCTCAGAATTAAATAAAGTAAAAAAAATTGTTCAAAAGGAAATGTGTAACTGATTAATTGTAATAAATAATTCACAACATTGTCTTAGCTACCACCAACAGTACATCTGTCTAAAGGTGAGCAGTCAGCAATGGAGTTCACTCCAATAACAGCTAGTGTGTGTAAAAAGTCATTCCCCTTTCATACAATCATCTGTTTCCTTGAATTTTCTTTTGATTTGAACTGTGGGTGCAGATATGGATAAATGAAGGTGGTAACTACAGGATTTATCAAGCACTGAAAAGCAAGACCTTGTGGTGTTTTAAATACACTTCACACATAATTACCAACCAGCCAGAATAAAGGAGAAAAGTACAAGAATAATGGATGATTTGCTATATCATTAGTAAATGAATACAACTACACAGGACACAGATTACAAAAAAACCCCACCCAGCACAAACAAACAAACAAAAAAAAAGACAATGTCAGTTATATCTTGGTATCTTCAGTGAGTCATCAAAAGCAGAAATCAAAGCCTATGACCTTCAAACCTGTTTTCTTACTGGTGTTTAATTTTTATTACAATACACTACAATTCCTTGGGCAAGCTCTTTGGTTTCAAGCACCCTTTAGCCTTGTCTTTTTGTTAATTACTGCCAGGTAGATTGAATTCTTGACAGTCTGCCAAATTCTAGAATGGCACATTTCATACATGAAATGACTGCAGATACCATGATGTCAACTCCAGATTCTTTTTTTTTTTTAAAACTCATGCAAGATACCTTTGCTTTTTCCCCATGGGTATTTCACTAAGATTTTCCTTTAGAATCTCTGTAAGACCAAAGCACTGAACAGGTAAAACATATCTCCATGGCAACACAATCTTGTTAGCACAGTCTGAATGTAAAAAAATTAGAGGTAAAAAAATTATTAATCCCCAAACTGTATTGATTTATCTAATTGGTCTTTCCAAGGAAAAAAAAGGAAATTTATAGCCTTTTCCAGGGAAAAGTACTAAAGAAAAGTAGAGAAATTTTGTCAGGGTTAATAAAAATGTGAATTTTAGATAGAACTGAGTAGCATATTGTGCAACCCTCGCACTCACTTTAGATATTTCACAAGCTCTGACCTTATCCATTATAAGGTTTCATTGTAACTATTTTCCCTTATCACATCATACTAATGATGATATCTGTTATTATGCAACTCTGCCACATGTTCAATAACTACCTGCAGTGCACTTTAGCTACAGAGTGCCCTCTGAAAGCTGGCCTAAAAAAGGCCCACTTCTTTGGAAGTAGGAAATTGCCCACTAATTTTGAAAAACTGAAAATAAGTTGCTGATCCCTAGCACACTGGTTGTTGATCTGTCTGTTATTTGGAATCACTGCAGTCCACAGCCAGAACATATTAACTGTATTATAATTTTGATTCACTTTATTCCCTCCCTTGCTACTTCATGCAAAATATACACATGAACTAAATTATAAACTCAAACTGGGACCAAGCTATGTTTTACCTTTGCACAGACGGAAATGTAAAACTTTTTGTTTTGTTCATAGCTTACTCTGTGGATAGTGCCAGCTTTATTCAGAAAAGCATAGCCGAGTAGCACAAATGCAGGACAGCTGTCTTGCCTGTTCTCACTGTTGCAGGCATCAGGCTAAGGAACCCAGAAAGCAAGGAGAAAAAAATGCACCTTTCCTGAGAGCAATTGGGCAAACGGTTGTAAAATCTGTTCGGCAGTGCAGTGCAGTCAAGGAGCATGGTACAGGAAACGAAGGGCCTACAGCATGACCATGAAGATGGATTAGAGAACCAAGAGGAGAACAGGGCTTGCCTGTAGCAGGGAGCATATTCTCAGAAGTGGCAATATGAGGTTGCTTCCCAAGGGACCTATAAGGACCAGGAAATTCATGCAATCCAGAATGTCGCTGCCTGGCTAGACAGAGGATTGATGGGAAAGGATCCATGCTGTACAGTGGGCAGGGTTAATTTGTTTTCTTACTCCACCAAACCTAAGCTCCATCTACATACAGAGCCAACTTACTCTAATTTAGAAGTTTAACAAAACCTCCTTTGAATATTAGGAGCTTTTTGTATTTTCTGGCATGCTGACGTCAAGGAACAGACTGGGAACTCAAATTGCAAAGCTCCAACTAACTTGGAGTCTCACCAAAAGCACATAAAAACATAGACTTCTAGTGCAACGTGGCAGCGTAAATATATCATAAATATGCTGGTGACTACATAAATTACTGAAAATTAGCAAAGAAACTGATTAAGGTGAATAATGCATTAAATTATGTCTTTGCTCACTTGTGGCAAACGTACATCAGATTTTTTGTTTGCACATTAATAAGTTGTCAAGCTTCCTCAATGTAAGGCTTAGTAAAAGCAAAGGACCACGAAATCTGATCTGGAAAGAATTCTTTAAGTATCAAACAAGTGCATCAAGAAGAGGCTTCTTCGTTTTACAAGTTCACAAAACAGCTGAACAGATAAATTTAAATTTATATATTCTACTGCATAAGAATCAGGAATCTCTAGATAGGTTAAGAAATTATGAATATGTTTCAAAACCTGCTATCAGCATAGCTGCATAATAATCAAGGTCATTCACGATGAAGTTAATAAAACTGTTTCGTTTTCGTCTTTTTACAGACTAACCAACACAGCACATTTTGCCCAATACTCATCATCAGTGTATCACTAGGACTTACAATCTACAGATAAATGTTTAAAACAGGAATTAAAAACCTCTATACAGAAAAATAAGAAATAAGCTCTTTAAAGTCCACGTCTATAATTAAGAAAACAACATGATACAGTTACTTGTTTTACTTCTGACATAAGACCACAAAAATATTCTTACACGATCTCAGTGAAGATACCCACAAAAACTCTTAGTTAACTGAGGATCAAAATTAGAAGAACTCTATGACAAACATTTTGATTTCAAACTTCCATCTCTGGGTTGGATGTCCACTTGACCTTCTTCATCACGTTAAAGTCTGATATTTTGGCCCATTTAACAGAAAACTATCAGTCTACAGCTGTGATAAAGCAAGTAACACTATTATATAAAATACACGATTTGGACACATATCTTAGTTATTATGCAGTCTAATACACTGGAGTGTTTTGTTTTGTTGTTTAAATCAGTAGTATTTATTTTAGCCATAAAAGCCATCTCATGAGTCCTCAAACCTCTAAGCAAAAATATCGAAGGGGGCATTCACTCCAAACACCCATTCAGTTCCTTTGCCAGAAGCGATGCAAACGTTGTTAGACTCTGTATTAGCAGGGCAGAAGCATATGCCACAGAACATATATTCAGACTAGAAAAATTATGTAGAGTGACTACAGAAAAATTATTTCATTTTCTTCATTCATTTATCTGTCCACATTTCACTGAAGTCAGCTTCACAAGTCATCTAGATCAGAAAAACCTAACAGGCCTGCATATTATCCACTCTTGCCCATTTGGCGTAACAGCTTCCGGTAACATCAGGCAGCTGATACAAAACCTCCCGCTCTTGCAAGCTGCCACTTAACCACAAAGTGATTGCTGTTGTGTGGCTCCACAGCGTTTACATTTATTTGAAGCACTTAATCGCCATGTTTGAAGTGGTCATCAAGACAGCTAGCATCACCTTTCATAAACAAACAATATTTTCATAAACAAACAATATTTAAACCAGAGTACACAATATCACATATCCTAACTTATATTTTCTCAGTCTGAAGCTTGATAAATATGGGACCAAACCTAGTAGTCAGTGTACAGTCAATGTGGAATTTCTTGGCTTAAGGGCTATGACACTTGTCATATACTGCAAAGATATTTTTACATAAATTCTTTGAACCAAGTACCTGCAGGTAGAGAGACAATAAATACCCCACGAACAACAATATTTTAGAGCTTAAAGCATACAGGGCAGCAGCCTCCAAACTTCATTGAACATGCAAGTAGGCTACAATTACTGTGGAAAAAATGACAAGACTTTGAGTCACTTCAGATATAACTAGTTGCTACAATAATGTTACTTACTGGACAGCATCAGATTTTTGTCCCTTTCCATAAATTCCACTGAATACCAGGTTATGTTTTTAAAGATTTAGCAATGAGAAGAACAGACGAGGTTTAAATTTTCTTTCAGTATTTTTGACAAAGGAAGAATAAGGAGAAAGAACAGCTATTTCAATAAGTCATGGGTGCAATACAGCAAGGAATATTTAAAAAGCTCGCTCTTGGAAATTATTGAGCTATTCTAATTACCTGGGAGACAACAGTATGCTTTAACTAACTTATAAGACTAACTTAAAAATTCTTATCTCTAAGATCCATATTATTTACTTAACACTAGACAGAACAAAATGAAACTCCATTTGACATGAAACATGCATTATAAACAATTCAGAGCAGAAAAGAGATTTCAGTTCAAGACAATTCAAGCTGAGTTGCAAGTAAAGCAACACATAGTATTAGTTTTACACTAATTTTTCAACGCAGTTTTTTTTTTTTTTAAACTTACCAACTCTGTACTAGCCCAACTGAAGGCCTGTTAAGCAAGTTATCGGGCAACAAATTGACTTCTCTCATGGTGTTAGCTAGTCGCACAGGAAGTTCTTTACGCAGAAACATGTATGAAGTCTTCTCACATGCATTGTCACGACCTGTTAGAAGGAAGGAAAAAAAAACAGATGTCCATTGTAGCAGATAGACTTCCCAGTGCTAGAAGATTAAAAATAAACAAATAAATCACTTGTAGAAATAAAAACAGTTTAAAAATAATTTATTTCAGTACCCACCTTCACATCCCTCTCACTCTTAAGACACATACTATACTTCTACCTTCCTAGAGCTTAATCCTGTTTATCTGATATTCTTCATTTCACATCCTCTCATCCTACTATAAATAAAAACCCTATATATAAAAATCTCTCATCCTATACATAAGAATCATCAAATACCAAAGACTTGATATTAGCTGGAAATAAGACCCTAAAATACTAGCTTTTATAAGTATGATTCTTCTACTAAAGTGAGCTTTCAAAAAGTGCGTTGCGTTCCACATACATAATGGAGGGTAAGAAGTGAAAACAAAGGGACAAAACAGAATGGCAACAGCTGGCTGATGTTTCATGTCACAAGCTCTTCAAGCCTACTAAAGTACTCAAACATTTCAGCATCATCTGGAAAGACCAGCAAAGGTCATCATTCCTCCTAGGACTAGGTTACAAGATGTTCACTAGCCACCAGCAAGGAAAGTGCAGTGCTCATCACCGCATTCCAATTTGGAAAAGCTGTAGATCATCTTGGACTTGCACTTTTGAAATAGCACAATATTTGAAAAATAAGATATATATAAAAAAAAAAGTCCTCAGATAGCAAGTAAAAGGGATCCAGCAAAACAACAATACTTTGCTGCAGACCTAGTTGGAACAGTGATTATCCTCTGCAGCCACCCTACACAAACCAGAAGACTGACATGACTAATGGCATTCTCAAGCTAAACTAGTTACTGGAATTACCTATAAAACTTCAAATACAAATATTTTAAAGTATTGGATGTTAAGACTCTTGCTCAAATAGTTCAGACAGAAGATCAGACTTGACCTGGCATACTTTTTTGTACTTTGCAGCGTTTCACAAGTGGAGGAACTTGCCACTGTAACAAATTTCTAAAGAGTCCAGGTAAATTAAAAAAAAAATTAAAAAAATCTGTGTTTTACTTGTAACGAACAGTCAGTATTCTGCTGTCATCTAGAAAGACAGTAAATGTCTTTTGTGATGATATCCAGTACAACCACCTGGCAAAATTTGTGAGTGAAGGCGTAACACAACAGCTATAAATTATGTTCAAGCAAACCAGGAAGTGTTAAAAGCACTACTAGGCACATAATCACTGAGATCTGCAATTTGAAAGACTCAAGCACAATGCAACCAGCACAATCAAGGTGATACTTTTTAAGACAGTCCCATTATAATCAGCTGAACAGCAGAGTTTTCACCTTCTTTGCATAGGTAACACACACTGATGGATTAGTTCCCAAACCGTAACACAAGCTTGGGAGAATATGCAGGAAGGATCAGGGTTTCCCTTTTTTCTTGCTCATTTAGGTATCATCAAGCAGTGAATCATTACATTCTGTTAGTGTAATAAATTCTATTATTGTTCTTCCAGCAAACACTTGCACCTATTTTACTTCTTTGCATTTTCACATCTTCAATTACAAACACACACATCTTGTCAAAACTAGACATTAAAAACAAGACATTGCATTGTTGTTTTCTGTGAAGCACAGTAATGATTTCAGAGCTCAATCCTTCAATTAAATTAGATACCAACTCACCTACAACAGAGGACAGAGCCACTTGTTTGTTCTTAAGTCACTGCATATAGTAGGTCTTTAGGAAGACTATAGCTGGGCAGCAGGAAAGACTCTCCCACTAGCTCACCCTACAACTTGTGGGCTGGAAAAACTCTTGGGAACAAAGATGACAACTGCTTCTTCCCACGAGTGACTGAGAGCAAGTTTAGTTGTTTTATAGGCAATAAAAAGCAAAAGGAATGAAAGACAGCACAGACAGAGAATGAGGAAGCAGTGAACTAGAACGCACAGCCTGTGGAAGGGCACGGGGAACCTTCCCGGCCCAGTCCCCGGGTTTGCGCAAGGCAGACACAGAAGTTGCAGGACTGGAAAGCGGGACTGGCAGAACAGACCCACCTCCTCCCCTCCCATGAGCAAGGGCACATCTCTATTCAGTCTGTCTCACCCCAGCAGCTCTAAACTGTCTCTTTTTAAGGAGTTGCCTTGCTCTGATGGACAGCCATGTGTTAGGTACCGAGCCCTTTGGGGTCCCTTCACATGCTCGGTGCAGGAAAAGGAAAAGAAGTTCTGTTTCAAGCCTCCCTAACTTGAAGGCTTGCTTCACCATAACTTCAGTACATCTTTTTGGTTTGGGGCATACAGTCAGAATACCAGCTGCTTAGCTGTATGCAATTTATATGATAGCCTCCACAGACTTGCTTTGGCTTCTAGTATAAGGTCAGCTATCTGCTTGCCAAACAGTGCGTGCATGGGAAAATTACTGTTCGCTAGGATCAGCAATAATTAGATCTCCTTTGGCTTTCGAAGCAAGAAGCACACTGTGTCCTAACAGTTGCTGCCTGGCTGCTGTTCCTCACAGCAACGCTTGTACAACCACATTCATCAAAATGAGAGACATCCTACTACGTATGAAAAATACAATCTGAGTCTATAAGTTAGATATTTTCTTAATATAATTTATCATACACAAGTAAGCTTAAGTTATAAAGATTTTTCAAGAAAGTGTTCTGATAAGCTGCAATACCACTTTTGCAGGTTTAGTCTACAGTCAAATATAATTTTTTTTTCATAGGTTGGCTTTACTTTTGCTTTATTTGTTACATCTTTTTTCAAAACTCACAGCATTCTTTCCTGATTTTGTTACCATTCCAGCTGGGTTAGTACACATTGCCAGAATCAGGCTTTTGTGCATAGACTAAAGCCACTTTAAATCTACCCTTTTCAGTTCAAGGGAATTTGGAAGTCCTTCTCTCCAGGTTAAAGTGAAAGTGAAACTTATGAATAGCATCTCCTCGATTTACACTGCAGCCCCCAAGAAGTTACTCAGTAATACAAATATGACTTGCTTACCTTTGTATGAATTCAAACGGAAGAAAGAATACAGTAATCCTGTGCCCTAGTGCAGAATACACTGCACTAGTGCACTGCCTTAGTGCAGGCATCAAGGACTCTGTTTAGCTTTACTTCCAGAAACAAGGGGTGCTCTGTCAGAGAGTTGTTTAAATACAGTGCACTAAAGACCTACGGTAGCAGCAGACTTCAAAGCAGAATGTAATGACATGGAAGTATAAGAATAACATGGCATTCTAACATACTAGGAGTACAGCCTTTGTTATAACCTGAAGCAATACATTGCAAATACAGCTTTATGCTGTCTTGTTAAATTACAGGAAATTTTCAACTCTGAGGAGTAACAATTTTTTGCCTATAAATCACTAAACTACAGGAATACTGTGAAAGAGGCTGGTCAGAAGATGCAATGCAAAGTTCACTGGCATAAAGAAAAAGCTTCACCTACCTATTTTATTTGTAAGTTTACTGTCTTTAGTAGTTCTACAGACATCAGTGCAACTACCGCTTAAATGCTGTACATAATGTTCTTCCAGCAATAGGATATAAACAGGAAAAACATTCAGGAATTAACAGCAAAAATAAATGTGAGGTCCACCTCAGAACAGCCATCCCGCTGTCAATAGCCAGCAGCAGACTCGGAGCACCAAGGTGGTGCAGTAGGCCCTCACTGTTCAACCAGTGACAAAACAGAACCTAGGGACAGAAAAGTTTCTAACGCTATCCATACAACACTCTCACCTTGATATTAAACATAATAAAATACTAGGCCTCTACTTTCACTTTTACAGTCCACTTCTCATTATTTAACTGTTAATGATTAGTTAGGGTTCTTTTTTGTCTTGCTTTCTTTACTAGTGCTTTCCATCTACATTTTTCTAAGTAAAATGAATATGTTCAAATTAAAAACAGCTAACCCACCACCAAAGACTTTTTCAAAGTTTTAGATTCAACTCTCCCTGAATGCTGGATGTGCTTCTATGAAAATATTACACCTTTAATAACTAAGGATTTCTGCATAACTTTTCTATTCATGCTGAGTTTGAGTTATTTGAATAAAGGCTAGGTTAACATTTCATCCTAAAAAGTCTTTCAATATGAATACATAATTGTTTTTTTAAATAAAGTCTGATCTGCTCAGGTAGCATAGCACTTACTTTCTACAGACTCAGTGCTGATATATCATGTACCTCTGCCTAGTCGTCAAATACTTAAATTTAGATTTCAAGCACTAGTAACAAATAAGCACAAAATTGTTCAACTTGTCATCTTAATGATTAAAAGTAAAGCATTAGAGAAGATTTTAAAGGAGGTGGGTTTGGTTTTTGGTTTTGGTTTTTTTTTTTAAGATTTTAAAGCAGATAAAAGTTTTGGAACAAAATTTCAAGATATTAAAATCTTCTGGAAGTCTGAAGTTACAGAAGATATTAATTTCAAGAAAAACAGCTAAAAAATTATTTCCTTAAACTGGCAGCTGCATAGGTTGCCAACATCAGCACCTCATTTGTGGTTCAGCCCGCATGCTACGCTACACCCATGAAAAACATCAACTGAAGCAGGAGTTTGAAGTTCCCAGTGACATGTATCAGAGATTAGAAACACCAGACATGAGAGAATGCCCAAGAAACCACAGCGCTTCTTAGTCTTGGATCCTGTAAGCTCAGCAAAAATTCTGAACGCTGTCTCTTGAATTGACTGTTTCTAGCTACACATCTATTGGAAATGTTTCAGTAAGCTGTGTAACAGATCACCTTCCAACATCTTGCTACTGGTGAGAACACAGAACAACAGTCCAAGTCCTCAGATGCTTTCAAAAGCCAACAGAATTTCATGGTGTATTTTAGCTAGTCCTGAATATGTTAATGGCAAAAAACAAAAACTAAGGAAAACCACCACTCTTGGAAGTATACAAATCCATCAGGAATAACTGTTCTTGTCTCTAACTGATGAGCTACTAAAAATTTCAATTTCTGAGGTACATAAGCTGTTGGACACCCAAGTGCAACAAAAATGCAATTATCTCAATTTTCACAAGTTCTGCATTGATTTTTGTGAAGATAAAACTCTGACAGAGTTCCACAGAGGAACTGAGCAATATTCTGCTTTGTTAATACCTTTGTGAAGAGTGACGGACAGATATACTACAGACATGCAAATTTGGACCTTTCATTAACTATGTGAGCAATCTCTAGAATTATACTTCACTAGAACTTCTTCTGTCCAACATAATAATTGATAATCAATGTTTAATGCAGGCAGAACAGCCAAAAAGGGACATTCTAGTAGACAGCATCACTTTTATTTCAAACATATACACTTACATACCCAGAAACACACAAAGCAAACAGATATCTCTACTTTCTGGATAATGCAGATCACACACACAAAACTGAAATTTTTTAACAGTATGCTTTCAAAAAACTGAAAATGGAAATATTAGAAGACTACTCAAAGTTAAACACTTCTTATTCACAAAACCAAAAAGACAGACAGACATCACTTGAAATATGGGGCTCACAATTTTACACACACCACCAACATTTATTTCCCAAAGTTTGTAATATAGCAGTACGTGATTTCACTTGCACAGTAATTGAGTTCTGTTGCTTTAGGTGGAAAAATTGTGCAAATTAAATTCTTAAATCGGGCACTGAAACAGGTTTCTTTCAACGAGGAGTATCACATTAAGGCAACATAAATAACAAACCGCACAGCATATTACCTCTTTGCTACAGGTCTACTCTGCTCTAGGGAACAAGCAGCCCCACACTACTCTTGATGGTAGAAAATAACCCTGTAAAGTAATTCTGTTTCCTAAGGGGCAGATTTTAATTTAGGGTCAAGAGGCCAGTCTAGCTTTAGCTTTGCACTCTTCTCAATCAAAGTTATACTTTCAAGCTGTTCAAGAATCTCAAATATCATACCTACGGTGCTTACAACTTAACCCAGGGTTTGACCAAACAGCATGAAGTAAAAGCACATGTAAAATAACCCACTACTCACAGTAGTACATTGCATCTATTTCTGAGCATCTTCAGAAGGGGTATACAGACCAAGCAGAAATCCAGATGACCACAAAAGAATGAATGAATCTGACTGGATTTAGCTAAGGAGAAACAGCTAAAGAATACAGCACCACTCTTCAAAGCCTTGCAGTTCACTACAGATGACAATAACCCAGACCATCAAGGACCAAACAATTATTAGGCTCAAGCTGCAGAAGCGTCAAGTCAGAATTTGACAGAAACTTCCTGATGGTAAACACTGTAAAAGACAGTAACCTGCTCTGCTTTTTTGCCATCTCTTTTACTAGTGAAGTTCGACATCTGCCCAAAATTACATTAAAGCTAGTTGATTCAGCCTCTGAACTGAAGATCAGGCTGCACAGTGCCTAACATTCTTTGCAGCCTTCATTGTCTCTTGACCTAAGAGGAAGAAGGTGGTCACCATATATCTTGTCAATCACCTGCAAAAAGCAAGCAGTGCAATTTTGCACAGGGAGAGAAGCAAGAAGTGAGAACTCAGAAGCAAGTCAGAGTTAGTAAAAAAGCAGCACAGATTGTGTAAATTAAGTTATACAAGTTACTTTCACAGAAAAATGGCAATAAAAATAAGATAGTTGTGAAGGAAGTAACCTTCAAATTATTTCAAATTATTACTACTACTTGCATCCCTAGTGCAAAAACTGAAAGAAATGTCAGGTGTCACCACAGTAGGTCTTTAAAAAGGCTTTTTAAAAAACAAATGCTCTACCTTCTTCAATCTTCCGAACAATCTTACCTGTCTGCGCTCAGTCACCCTACAAAAGTCATATAGCAAAGCACACGCACGGCCTCCCCTCTGCCACCTTCAAATCTGCAGTTCAAATGCAGCACCAAAGAGAGACTGTGATGCCAATTTTGAGATTCTTTTGTTTAAGTACAAGTCAATGTTACAGACTGACAATAGACACAGCCTTCAACGCAGTGAAAATGAGAAGATACATCAGTTGAACAAGGATCTAAGCAGTGATCTCCTGCACTTTACACCTAACTAAGGTCAGTGAAGACTACTGCATGGACAACCTTCCATGTAACAGCCCTACACATGACAGAAACTTGCCAGGGTTTGTAACAATACAGTGGGAATGGTACCTCCACAGACACTGCTGCATTTGGAATGGTCACCACCCACAAGAGAGTCTCTGAATGGTGGTGGATTTGCTTATGCAGTGAAGCATGACACACCTGAAGAACTGATTTGACTGTCCTTGCTCAAGCTTAAGTTGAGATTATAGGTAAACTTATTTAAATAATGTAGCAACACATTAAGATTTCATATGAAGTTCACACAGAAGGTGGCATTTAAAATTAAAATCAGTTTTCTTAGATGTGAAAAGGTGTCAGACATTTCCACCAAAAAAGAAATCATGCCATTTATTCAATTAGACAGGTATCAGAAGGAAAAAAATAAAAAGATAAGAAAATTAATAAATAAAACATGATCCAGAAGCTTGAAGGCAGTACAGGTCACAAAAGCAGGCCTGAATGCATTACGTCTTCTAAGTGCAATACCATCAGATGGGAAAAGATTAAAAGTGGGATGTTTCAGGGTATCAATATTACCACTGGCAACCTTCAATCCAAAGGAAATTGAGGAAGCAGAGTTCTACTACCAGGCAGTTTTCTCTACTAATCTATTTTCCCCTCTTTGGGATTCAACTCTTCTCTGAACATGTACTCAGCTCTTTCCTGTTTTTTTCTTTCACCTTCTACCCCATAGTGCTAAGGAACGGAAAACAAATGTTAACATTGATAACTAGGCCCACTCAGGCTCTAAGGATCATATGCCTGCAGCATGTAGAGGGGAAAAAAGTACTTTTCAATTGGATTGAATATTCTTCACAGCGTTCCCTCTGAACCAGTATCTTTTCAGTTCCTTCCACTACACTGATGGAATTAAGACAACTGTTGCAAAGCTGGACCTAGAAAAAAACTTTTGTTCTGGGTCCTGCAATGAGAGGCACAAACAAAAGAAGCTATTCACACACATGCAGCAGACCCCAATTCAATTCTGGCCAATTCTACAAACTGCTAGGGCAATACTATACTGCCCAAGATTCAGATTACATTCAGCAGGCTGTACACGAACCTTGGTTTTGCTGCAGAAAAGGGCAGAAACTCAGCATAAGACCATGAGCTCTGATTTCTGCAGAACATTATCAGATGCTTTTCAGTTCAGTTTCCAGATCCCCATATTCATAAAACACTAAATTAAGAACAGACTACAGTAGTAGTCCTTCACAGATGATAATCAAAGTCACCTGCTCCAAAAACACAGTATGGCTGTCACATCCCTAGCAGGTATTGGACTGCCAGGGTCACATCATAAAAGCATCAGTAGTTTCCAAGTATTAATACTTATCTGTCAGAGGAGACAGGCGAAGAAGAAACTAAGTGCTCTTTTTAGTCTTTTCCCTGCACCTAGAGGTCTAGTTCTCCCCACTACGTCTCTAAGTGCGACCCAAGACATTAGACACCACACCACTTTAAGACTCCAAAGCAGCAAAGTCCCACCTGTTGCATGTCTGAGAGGACAGACTCCACTCAGAATTCACAAAAACAAGATCAGAAGCCTTTCACCCCCTATCCCTGTGAAACTACTACTGTTGCTTTTATCCAGAGCAAAATAAACGAGGCAAGGCAGGAGTGATCGACCATATCTACCCTCGTTTCTTGAGTTGCCAGAATACTTTTTAGCTCCTGTATAGGCAGACAAAGCAAAACAAAAAAGTGAAGCAGAGAGATGAAGAAATCTTCAAAAGAGTGTGCAAAAATATCAAGGCATCAGAGTGGACTGAGCAAAGACTAAAACTAGTAACTTGCTGCTGAAGCTAGGAAAACAGAACTAAAGAAGGATCGATGAATTCCACTGATTATACATCATTTCAGGAGCATGGGCTATATATTAAAAGGCAAACAAACTATGCTTTCACAGCCCAAATAGATGTGGCTACCAAAAAAAAAAGAAAAAAAAAAAACCACACAAAAAAAAGCGAAACAAACCAACAAAAAACCCAACTCCAAAAGCATTCCTATTCCCCAACAGAAATAAAGACATTTTCAACATGCTGTCTAGGTATTTATCTCAGAACCCACTAAAAATACCAATCCCACAAAAAGCATAAAGTGTTTGTTCGTTCTGTAAAAGACAGGGCCTTGTAAAACCTAACGAAGATAATGAAGCAAAGGGAAAACACCCACACACAACACAACTGGAGATGCTGACTCTTGCTGACCCTCACTCCCTACCACAGGCTGCCTTTAAGAAAGCTGTACGTTGAAACTCAGTTCCCTTTTCCAACCTACCATGTCATGCTACAGGACAGCAATCACCGCCGGCACAGCTGTTTCAACACAGGTAGCCAGCAGATGGCCAAATTTAAGGATCTGGCCCACATTAACCGTAGGTATTCAGGCTGGTTTTCAACATACCAGAGCTAAGCTTCAGCCCAAGTTCCATCACTGCTCTCTAAGTCTACTTCCACCAACACCTACAATTTTTTTACTGATACGCCCTGTTTTAAGGATGTGCTTTCACTTGGCATGTATGATCAGCATATTAAAAGATTGATTCTATGTCAGTAAGGAAACTGGATAAACTCTGAAGTTTCAACAAATGAAACGCGAAGAATTAAAGACAATATTTTTAGATCTTACTGAACTATATTAAACATACCACTTTTATGAGGTTTGAACAATTAAGTTTTGTTACACAACTACTGCCAGAAACACAGCTAAGGCCAGAGGAATTAATGTCTGCAAGGAAGCTTTCCCGCATAACTTGTTTCTGCCCTTCAGTCCAATTCCCATTACTAGTTGCACCCTTGCAGCCTAAGGGAAAGCACACTGATAGAGATACACTGAGTCTTCT
>Ga0065711_1035349_pt1 | contig 22445 bp, 9 predicted proteins | sample Hoacrofraction12_FD_59098 | JGI IMG/M metagenome (GOLD analysis project Ga0065711, IMG submission 59098) | Hoatzin crop microbial communities from Cojedes, Venezuela - Epithelial fraction 12 v2 (version 2) | ecosystem: Host-associated > Birds > Digestive system > Esophagus > Crop | place... | reverse complement strand
GGAGCTTGTCCAGGAGGGTCTTGAATATCTCCAGAGAAGGAGACTCCACAACCTCCCTGGGCAGCCTGTTCCAGTGCTCCGTCACCCTCAGAGGGAAGAAGTTCTTCCTCATGTTCAGACCAGTTTTAAAAACTATTTAACGTACAGCTCCATCAACATTTACACATCAATAACTTGCTATGTACAAACTGAGCAAGATTACTATCTGTTCCCAGCATCCCCTCACCATAGTGATTATTTCTGGCATATCAAACTAAAGATGTCGTTCCATAAGATCTTGGCTTAGGGTGCACAACTGGCTTAAGAAGTTTGAGAGCCTGATATTTGCTCGCAACTGGTCCCCTCACGGTCACCACAGTTGTGCTGGTGATGCTGAATTACACAACGTGACTTTAAAATATCTGTGTCATCCTCACTTCCACTGACACCCCCATTTCGGAAGGTACCCATGTACCTTCAGCAGTTCAAAGAAATAAAAAAAAAAGCAAAACAAAAAAACAAAAACCCCAAACCCATGGGAAATTTCTGTTGCTACTTAGGATGCTGTTCCTGCTCTAAACATATAGAAGATCCTTCAGTTATGATTTTCAAAACTGACGTTTTCCAAAGCACTTAATTCAATAATATTCTTTACAGCATGGTAAGTGTTACACAACCTTAATCCTGACTTCAGTCTTCCTAGAGAATGGGGCTAAGAAACAAGTTGGAGCAATTGCTTAGATGACTTTTTTATCTTGTGGTCAGCCGGATCAAAAAAATCTCACAATGCAGATACAATCAAATTACAAGAAATACCTTTTCTAGGCATCTGAAACTACAATACACCACAATTCTGTTATAGGCTTATAAGCCAGTATCCACAAGCTTTTCTCTGTTATCTGGCATACAGTATCATCCACAGGAAAAGGTTAATCTTCAGTGAAAATATAATCTCTCGGCCCTGCGTATTTGTTGGGGTTACAGAAGCTTTCTCTGAAGTTGGATGTCATCCCAGTAAAGCTGCATTAAGTAGTTCAAATTAAATATCACTAGTAACACATGTTGGTAGCAAGTAGAGGCAAGAAAAAGAGTTGGGGTAGAATATCAGGGGGAAATAGGATTTATGTTTGCTTAGAAATATCTTCCCAAAATTATGATTTTCAAAAATTTTCAGGCCTCAGTTGTACAGAAATTAAATCTACTCAGTTCTGTAAGCATCTGAACTTGATCTGCCATGCCACTACCGCTCCAGCAAATTTTAAACATTTTTCGTTTATTCCTGGTAGTGCTTTCAATTACAGAGATACTATCATTTTGAATATTTTCCTGCTATAAAGACTTCCCTTCAGGGATTACAGAAGGAAGCCTAGTATAATGTGTCCCCATCCTTTTAGCAGGCAAAAAAATAAAAAAGAAAAGACTGAACAAAACAGGAAAGGTTGGAGCTCAATGCTAAAGCAGAACTTGACCAAAGAGAGCAAGCAGGTGGGAGAAGACTACCAAATAGATATCCAAGTAGCCTCTTGAACATCCTCTTTTTTGACTTTGGGATTCTGGCTAAAATTAGATGATTTTTCATATTTGTCCAAGGTTTTCAGATATTCAGCACCTTGTTTGAACTCCTGTATCCTTAGGAATCTCAAACTTGTCCCCTGGCCATATGCGTATCAGGTCTTTAAGTGCACCAAGCCTGATACTTCTTAGCGGTCTTGAACCCTTTGTGAGGGAGCCATGCAGATGATTTTGTACATGCAGAGCAAAATCTGTCTTTTTCAGAAAGTGTCCAACTTACTGCTCATGCAAAAGAGAAGTATACTTGTGCAGGGGTTCCGATGTTTCCCAGAAATACTGGGTAACTATTGTGTATACGCTGTACAGCTTACAACTGCTTGGGGAAGAAACAGTGCAGGGGGGTTTTAATGACAAGTATACTTCTACGATAGGGGTAATGGTGAAAGACTGAGGAGGTCTTTTGGCTCCTCTTGATGTGCTGAAAGGTTGTGGTGCTTCTGATTCTCTTCAGGAGAGTTCTGGCCCAAAGTCAAAACCAGAGATATGAGTCTGCTATAAAACTAGTTCAGATATCTGACAGCTACTACAAGTACAGGTCATGAAGCTACAAGAAAAGGCTATTTCCGGTAAGCATCAAATAACTTGAGTATTTAAAAGAGACAACACGAGCAAAGGTATGACCACCTGACACTCACAGAATCAGTAGTTAAAATCAACTTTCTGACTAATTTTTGACCAGATAGGAAAGCCAACCTACAATTACTGCTGGACCAGAAGAAAATTAATGACTGTAACTAACCTGAGCCCAGACTAACATGTATTGGTGATCCAGAAGACGAGATAAAGAGGAAAAAATGGAGAGTAGAAAGAATTTCAAGCAATTTCAAAAACTCTGGGTTTAATTTCAAGAACTGGGTTTAATTTCAAGAACTGGTTTTAATAGTTGAGGGAGAGGGAAAATGCTATATACGCTATATACGGCGACATATATAAATTAGTCATTCAACTAGTGATTTGAGACTCGAATTGTAACTAAATTTCATTTTGCTGGTAGCAAGCACCTGTCCTGGCCTTATTGCAAGATGCATATGTACATCTCTGTTCCTGAGCTCACAGTAACATATATAAGTGATTAAAAGCCTGATTTTTAGAGGAACTGAATGCCTTCAGCTCCTGTTTTTATGATCTCTGGATAAGAGGCAGTGGTCTTCCACAGCTGATACTTCTGAGCAGTGTTAGGTTCCCGAACTCAAAGTACTCTGAACTCTTGGTGAAATATTTATATACTCCACATATCAGACCACTGATCTGCTTAGAAGTTTTCTAAACATTTACATTGTTTAAAAGGGAGAGAATTTTGAAACAAACACACAATAGGGAGGACTTCCTTATATGGTACAGCAGACTCAGAGCTTAAGATGATTTGCAAATAGTATCTGTTAATATTAATGCACTCGACATTGAATACTGAATATCATACATTTCAAGTGTTTTTTAGTGTGTGGATGTTTACAATGAAATGATGTGCTGCTTCCATATGTTTGTTTTCAATTCAAAGTATGGCTTCGTTACAAAGAGTGATAGCATAAAGCTAAACAGCATGAACACTCCTCCAGAATTAGCACCAAATTGATACGAATCCTTAACACACCATTTAAACCATGTTTGTGGGCACCAAACAGCTTCATGAGCATTAGCTGTTCTTCACCCTCTTTTCTACAGTTCCTACTTTTCAACACCCAAGCTGGGTATTGACCGCGTTTAACATGGAGTGGTTTTCCCCAAGCTGGGACTTCATCTTGCAATTGCCTTCATTAAGCAACCAGACACTAAACCTTTGTAAAATTTCTTCAGCCCTAAGAGTACTGCTTCCATTGGTATTTTTTCATACTGTTATTACTGACTCTGTTACCTTCTTTCATAATTTCCTAAAATACTTAAGCAAAAAACAGCTATGAAGACTTCCAGACACAATATCAGTACACAAGATTCATAAGGCTAAGTCCAAATGATATATTAAAGGATCTTAAACATCACATACGACTTTGAGAGAATAAGCATGCTTATGGATGTATGTGTGTATGCAGTTACTTTGAAACTAACCTGCCTGTCTGTCAAGGCAGAATACATGCTGAGGAAGATCAGGTTGCCTGAGTAATCTAAATCCAGTTGTACAGACTTCAAAAAGACTGAATAATTTTATCTTTCTGAAGCACCATTTTTGCATCATTGTGCCATTGTGCTTAACTATCTTGCACATAAAACAGATATATATTACCAAACTCCCCATATACACATTTAGCTATTCTTCTGCTATGGGTTATAGAAGAAACTGCTTGGGAGAGCTTTTTCTTCTCCTTTCCTACCATTTGTGACCCTTGCAGCTATCATCTATTAAAAAAACTAGCACTTACTCATTGCTCTTTTTTTGGGTTTGTTGGAGAGGAACGACTCACACCATTACAGACCTAAAATTTCTGCTCTGGCTGTGCCATGTATAGTGATTAATATTGTTCAGAAAACTACTAGTTACCTAAATCGATTTTAATATATGATATTGTTAGAATGTTCAGAGAAATCTGCGAGAAAGAAGTGACAGCACTCATCCAGTATGCTTATTACTGTGAATAGCTTTTGGCTACACAAATTTCAGGCCTGAATTGTACATAGTATGCTATTAAATCGTAATAATTGAAAGTTCTAGAGAAAGGAATCTAACGATACCCAACAGAACAATTTTAGTTCCATGAGAATATATTTAATTAACCCTTAATAATTTTCACCTTTATGACACTGGAAACACTTCTAGGATTTGATTTACAAAATTATTACGCCATTAATAAGAGAAAGATATTATTGACATACCAAAATCCAATTTAATTACTCCCTTGATTCCTCCAGAGGCAGAGAGAAGCTTGCAATTTTCTGACACTATGTTCCATTTTTAATACCGTGAAATAGAAAATACCTCTGAGTAGGCCAGAAATGTTGCATAATTGCTTCTATCTGAGCTACAAACACAACTATAACAATGTATTTTGGCTACCTTGAAAGTTCCTTTGTGGCTTTTTACGTATCAAGTATCCCACCATCAACTACAACACTCACTTAAAAGTTTACTTACTACCGCTTTTTAGAAATATTCTCACATCTAAGAACTTCTACAATTATTGTCAAACAACTTTCTATTATTTTCATTTTTTAAGGGGATAGTTTGAAATGTATCTAAGAAAATGGAAATTACTTAACTATTTTATGCATGGATAGCTCATCTAACTATTCCAGAATTTGTATGTAAACAAGAAAAAAATTCTAAAACTTGTTTTCAGACTGTCAACAAAAGCATGCCTGTTAACTTACATAATTAATAGATTGATAAATCATAATAAAAGGCCTAAATTCACGTACTACAAAATTGACATGAAACAGAGGACGAAAAAACTGAATAGAGCTGGGCCACTAAAACCTTGAAAAAATGATGTCATTTGTGCATCATGCTCCACAGTTCTGACTGGAGCAACATGTGATCCTATATAACACCACAGGAGCCTGACAGCTCAAGGTGCAAGCTATCCTAATTAGAATTCCAATAAAAACAAAAGTTAAAAAAGGTAATCTTGGTTCACAGCCATGGCTCACAGGAAAACACTTTTTGCTCTCCTTGCTCTTTTTGCAGTTTTTCTAATTCTCCTAAACACCTCAAAATTTATGCATTTTCAAGACTGCATGTGTGAAGTCCTACTCCTTTTAAAGTTTACACAAATTAGGCCACTGACATTTGTCACCAGAAATTCCAGATATTCATTATAGGGAGATATTGGATAAGCTGAACAAATTGTCTTCAATTAGTTCATTCCAGCAGCTTGCCCTGCATTGTAATTTTGTGTGCAGTTATGTTTATTTCTCCCGTGTACTGTGAGCCTCTGTTGCAAAATAATCATATGAAGTATTTAAACTGGTATGTTTTAAGGGACAGATTTTTTAATTCTCAGCTACTGAAGATGGAAATCAAATGTGTTTTAAAGTACTCTGAGGGATTTTCCAGCCCTTTTCATAACAGCAGGTTATACATTTACTGGTAGCTAGCAACTGCAAAGGCTTAGTCAGGAATATGTAACATTATTTTGGAAAGTAGTACTGAGTGGCTTTTACGGTTAGTTTAGCTTTCGGTCACTGGTATAATTAAGCTTCTTTAATTTGCATATGTCCTTCTCACTAAGTAGCATGAAGACTGATCTTACAATCTAGGTGTCAAAAGGTCCAAAAGATGCAGTATCCATAACAGTTAAATCAATTAATAAACATGAAAGAAATATATGCGGTAAAATGATTTAAATCCATCATTTGTATAATACGGGACTACAGAGATTATGTGAACATAACCCTCTGATTTATATTCCAGAAGAAGGAAGACTCTGTGAGAGAAGAATGACTATCCATTGTCAACACCATATACAGAAGACTAAAACGTCAGTGGCATAGATAAGAAAATAAATACTCCTATATAGTGTGAAATTTTTTTTTAGGTGTATATACACATACAGGACCTTAAACACAAAACATTGCAAACCTAAGGAAAGACAGGTTTACACTTCTGTGTGCAATATTAAATTACCCCTCTTTGCATATGGATTATTACATAATTGCTAATTACATGTTCACAAAGTATAAGACTTGTCTCATTCAGTGTAAGAATGCATCTGTTTTGATCAGAGTTCTGCAGTGAAGAAGGCTGATGTTTATAAAACTGCTCACTTCTTGCAGAAGCTGAATGCTGACTGAATATTTAGGGGTTTCGTGGTTCAAAGTATAACCTCAGTTTTACTTAAAGCACTCTCCAAACACTACACTGAAGAGAGAATCATTCAGTTCCTCCTAGAATTTGTGTAATGTCAAATACACTTCTATCTAAATCTCTCATAAACTTTAACTAATGTATTTTTACAATGCCTAGTTTCTACTATCCTCAGCAAAAGCAAAAAATAGCCACTGTTCGGTGTGTTCAATCTGAAACAATTAGGATTTGATTTTCTGGAAACATATGTGTTTCAGTCCCAGTTTTGAGGGGATGGTTGCAAATCATAACACAGACTGTCAGCTTAGCAAAAAATGACAAATACCTAAGTACAGAATCCACTGTCATATAATAATACATGATTTCCCGTTCGTAAGCCCTTACTGGCTACCCCTAATAACCTTCTTGTCCCCAATATGTTTGGAAATAGCTTCCAGGCAGATTATCTCAATCACCTTTCCAGTGACCAAAGTGAGGCTGACCACCCTGTAGTTTACTGGATTCTTCTTCTTGAAGACAGAAGAAACTTTTTTTCTAGTTCTCAGGAACTGCCCCCACTAGCCATGACCTTTCACAGATAATCAAGAGCAGCATTGCAATGACATTCATGGATGCCTCCCATCAGGTCTCAGGAACTTGTATATCTCCACTTTGTTTAGATATTCCCTAACCTGATCTTTCTCCACTGAGGTAAGCCTTTCTCCAGAATTTCCCACTGGTCTCAGGGACCTCAGATTGCTAAAGATGTTAAAGGTCGATCTTACCAGTAAAGATCAAGCCAAAGAAGACCGAGTACCTTGGTCTCTTCCATGTCCCTTGCCATGAGGTCCCCTCACCCCATTCAATGGCAGGCCCACATTTTCCTGCTCTGTCACTGCTGGTAGGAGCCCTTCTTGTTACTCCTTCAAGTCCCTTGCCAGATTAAACTCCAAGTGGGCCTTGGCTTTCCTAACGCCATCCCTGCATGCATGGACAGCATCTCAATATTCTTCCTGGCCCACCTGACCCTGCTTCTACCTCTTGCACACTCCCTTTTAAAGTTTGAGTTTTGTCAGAGGCTCCTCCTGACTTTTGCCGCTTTGGCTTGATTTTCTGTGTATGAGATTGTATATGAGGGTTCTTCAGCTTCGAGGGACTGATTCTTGAAAATTTACCAGTTCTCCTGGGTGCTATGGGATTCTTTCAAGCAGGCACCTGAATAGGCCAAGGTCTGCTCTCTGGCAGTCCAGGATTGTTTTCCAGCTTTTTGTCTTACTCCTACCTCTTAAGAACCTGAACTTCCTGACCGTCACAACCCTGATCCATTATTCCTTGTTTATATGTACGAGGTCTAGCAGTGTGCCTCTCTTCCTCAGCTCCTTGATCACCTGTATCAGCAAGTAAATACACTCCAGTCATCTCCCAGAACGCTCGTGCCCTGCTCTGTTGCCCCTCCAGCAGATACTGGGGCAATTCAAGTCCCCCATGAGGACTAGGTCTGTGAACATGAGGGTTCTTCAACTTCTCTGAAGAAGACCTCATCTACTTTTTCCTCTTTATCTGGCAGTTTGTAGCAGATACCCATCATATCGCATTCTACTTTGGTCTGCCCTCTAACCCTAACCCATAAGCTCTCAGCTGGTTCATCACTTGTCGCTGAGCAGAGCTTCACACCTTCCCATCACAGTCCACTATTTCCTCACTTCCTTGTGAATTGTCAGCTCCATACCCCATCATTCCTAGTCCTGGCTCTCTCCTTGCCAGGTTGGCCAGCTTGTGGCAAAGATGCTTTTGCCCCACCTTGGCATGTGGATTGCATCTTCTCCTAGCAGGCCTTCCTTGAACTCCTTGTCCAACCTCCAATTAAATCATTCTGATACAAAACAATTATTATATTAACACCCAAACAAATTTAAAATAAAATCTAACCATCACTACAGATATACTCTTAGCTGAAAGGCAGTATCTCTATAACATCAAATATCAAGAAAATTAAATTGAAACCATTTTGTAATACTGAAACCGTTCTGCATTTAAATGAGGGCTTTTGATTTTTCTTTGTGAAGTGTCATTATAAGAGAACTTATGAAAACGGTTTTCTTGCTCACAGTGGCTGAGAATGTCAAATTTCTAGTCAGAAGAGACTGCATGGTGAAGTTCTAACCCTTCAGAAATGGATTTTAATGGAAGTGTTGACACAGTGCTAGCTAGACCATCACGAGTACAACGCCAATACATTACTCCCTTCTGGTAACAGACAGTATTGAAGCTGCCCTGTAATTTGCCACAGAACATTTCTATATTAATGTAATGTGACAATGTTATTATGTCTGCTATTTTCTATGCCATAATAGCAGTATTTGTTTTCACAAACATGCCATTACATTCACTAATATGTCTGTACTTAAAGACTGCCCAAGTAAAAACAGATGTAAACTTACAGAAAGCAGATAATCTTTTCTAGATTTGTTCTGGTTTGTTTTGCCAAAGTAATTTCCAGCACTACTCTTACAAAAAAGCTGAATTCCCTAGGAGGATAGCTTTCACTACATAACCTGCTGTTAGAAATAGTTACCATGTTCATGATGTGTGGAGTCGCATGCAGCCATCCATCTGTAAGAATAGCCATTAACTGTCCTTTTAGTACAGTCTTCTATATAATCCCATTTTGTAGAAGCAACTGCTACTGGTCCGGTTTACACTTCTCGGTGTAACATTCTGCCTATCACACCTAAAGAGCACTGTTGCGCTGAATCTCCAAGTGTCCTATCATGTCAAAAGAGAAAGTGATCATCTGTGTGGCATCTTGGGGTCAAAACTTCCCCCGCCTTGTTTATCTTCCAGCAAATAGCAAACTGCACCACATAGAATGTTCCCACCTGTGTCACTATGGAGGCTTACGGTCTACAGGCACTCCCTACTCACTGTAGTGGAGTACTGAGATTTGCAACTAAGTAAAATTTTTGTGGATTAAACTGCAGGTGATCCGAACTACAGTTGTAAAACTGTAGGTGTACCCTTGGCTGGCCCAGGTCATTTTCCGTAGGAGTATATTCCCTAAGCTTCTCCTTCTCCAGCTGACACAGAGAGGACACTCGGACTGGGAAAGAAACACCCTGCCTCACATGGTGGTTATTCTGAGAGAACTTTTAAAAAACTCTTCATTTTAAGCTGTGTGTATTTTCACCTGGAATAATACACTGAACAGCACAGGAGTAATAATTTGCTGTTACAGGAAAGATTAAAGAAACTTCTTGCACACTGTATTAGTAGAAGGTATTATAACACTTTTCAAGAAACTATTCCTTTCATTATTTCCTCCCATCTCTCTGTTTTGAAAATTACAGACCAGAATGATATACCTGAAACATTTACACTGAAAAGCTTAGTAACGATGTACATCAAATCTTCGTGCACTAAGGTTACTACGGGAAACGTGCTGAAAGTATCAACTCAAATGTACCAAGGTAATTTGTGCACATTTATGCAAATTGCAGATAATACAAAACTGGAAGGAGAGGCTGACAGACCAGATGCGTGTGCTGCCATTCAGAGGGATGCTGACAAGCTGGAGAAGTGGCCTGACAAGAACCTTGCAAAGCAAACGAAAATGCCAAATCCTCAACCTGGGGAGGAATAACCCCATGCACCAGGACAGGCTGGGGCCTGATCAGCTGGAAAGCAGCTCTGCAGAAAAGGATCTGGGCATCCTGATAGACACCAAGTGGAACATGATTCAGCAATACGCTCTTGTGGCAAAGTGGCCAACAGCCTCACCGGCTGCATTAGAAAAAACATTGCAGAAAGGTTGAGAGATGTGATCCTTTCTCTCTACTCGGCACTGCTGACATGCACCTGGACTGTTGTCTCCTAGTGCTGGGCTCCCCAGTGTAAGAGCGACATGAGCATACTGGAGTAACTCCAGCAAAGGGCCACAAAGGTGATTAAGGGCTCAAAGCAACTCTCATACGAAGAGAGGCTGAGAGCACACTGACTTTTCAGTCTGGAGAAGAGAAGGCTCAGTGGGGATCCTATCCATGTTTTAAAATACCTGACAGATGGGAGTAAAGACAAATTCTTCTCAGTAGTGCCCAGTGACACAACAAGAGGCAATAGGCACAACCTGAAATACATGAAATCTCATTTAAATATAAGGAATATATTTGTACTGTGAGGGTGAGTGAGCACCAGCACAGGTTGCCCAGAGAGGCTGTGGAGTCTCCACGCTTGATGACATTCAAAACCCACCTGGACACAGCCCTGGACAACCTGTACTAGCTGACTCTGCTCTGAGCAGAGGGGTTGGACTAGACAATCTCCACAGGTCCCCTCTCATGTCAGTCATTTTGTCACTCTGAAATTTCTACTCAAATATGTTCCCTAAGAACTAGTGGAAGAAAACAGCAGGGGGGTGTGGTGGGTTAGCTGTGGAACAAAGTAACAGGGAGGTGCAGTGGGTTAGTCCTGGCTCAGGGCCAAACTCCCACCCAGCTGCCTGCCTGCTCCCCCTGCTCTGACCTTGGTGTTCCCTCTGTTGTCCCTCACTCTTTTTGTTCCATCCTGCTTCACCTGTCCACCACTTTGGTAAGAATGGCACACTTTCTAAGCATGTTTTCACAGAGGTGCCACCAGCTTGGCTGAGGGACTTGGCTGTGCCCTGCGATGGGTCTGCTGGAGCCGGCTGCGCCTGGCACAGGGCAGTCCCAGCCTCTCCTCACTAAGGCCACCCTGCAATCCCCCACTGCCAACACCTGGACATGGATATCCAGCATAGCAAGGATGCAAGTCTCCATAAATCAGGTACTTTGAACTGTTTCTTTTAAGACCACTGACACTTTAAGTGGTCAGTTTTGGGATTTGATAACAAAAAATCTCTACTCATGAGATTTTGATGTCCTTAATACTCCATTTTACATAAAACAGTACATTCAAATGTAAAGTAAGCCAAGAGCCTGTCTGTGTAGCAATACTGGGTTAGAGTTCAGTTTCTCTCTACCAGTATCACTCCACGCGCAATCTGCAGTGGAAACATGCTCACACACCCCGCTCAGGAACTTGCCTACGTTCTTCTGAAGGGGATGCATTTTTCAGCAACGAGCAGCTGCTGAATTCCAGACTTGTCGCTGAGATAATCTTTCTTCACATGAAGGGAATTTGTCTTACTTCAGTGCTGTGGAAGTTCAGCCTGTGGTGTGCAGCCTATACAAGTTACCAAAACCTATAGTAACTTTTCATCACTCCTCTTCCCAAACACAGCAAAAGCAGTTTACGAGCATCTAGACGACACTGAGATTACAACATAATTTCTCCTCCTTTCCCTCACATACACCATTATGACAAATCTCTCTTATTAGATCTGCTTTGCAGATTTTTGGTAACTGAACTCATCTGAGGAGCCAAGATAAAGCAGAAACCAAACCTATTACATTTACCAGACTCTGCATTCTACTACAAAACATCCATATCTAGGATAAACTTATATTTCATCTTTGTGACAGGAGAACATTAAAAAAAAAGATTTATCTGGGAAAAAAGTAAGTATTTTTGGCACCCATGTGCTAAAGGTTCTCTATTACCATCATCAGAAATAGGATGTTGAGAATTATCTGATTGTGTGCAGTGTAGTCCATAATGTTACCATACAAATGAGCCTTCATAGACTGATAAATATCTTTCTTACATAAGTTCATCAGTTTGCCAAATTTATGCAATAGGTGTCACTTGAAGAAATAATTCATAGAATATTCCAGGTCCAGACATCAATTACTACTAAGACAAATTTACAAACAAGTTGCTCCTTTGCTATATGTGGAATATATAACTTCTTATTCACAGGTTTTAGTTACTTTTGGAAGAACTCAAAGATGACAGAAGAACAGAAATAACAACTTAGAACTAAAATAGAAACAAATCATTTTCTCCTGTAGCAGATAGGAGACTGAAATCATGAAAATATATATGTTTAGCAGTATGACTAATCACTCACATTGCTGGGAACGAAAAACTCATACACATAAAGTAAACCCAAACTTTTGCTCAAACTATCAAAAATTATTGGATACTACATTTCATTTCTACCATGACAGCAACTGCAGAGAAACAGACTGAGATGAGTCCTCTCCATAGTCTTCAAACACGGTCCAGAGTAGAAAACGGGAACTTTCATAAAAATAATTAATGTAGCTTTTACATATAATTAATTTTCTAGACTTGTGCGAGATACAATCTGAGCCAAAAGATTTTCAGATTGTAATTATTCTGTTATTTTAGGGTTTGTCCAAGTAGGTACACCTTGTTGTAGAGTGAAGAACCAGAACAAGACATAAAAATCCAAAATGCTTGACTAGACAGTTATACCAACACTTTCTACCATCATTCATTCAGATAAATGTATACAAACAGAAATAAAAATGCTTAGCCTTAAAGAAATTCCCTTTTCATATATAGAATATAAAAATGTACAACATTTGGATGTTTCAAACGTGACAAGTTAAAAAGAAAACCCAGTAGCTCGCTTTAATCAGTTACCATGGAACATTATGGCTCTTGCATTACTATTCCACTTTCACTTCTGCATAATTCTCTTTAGATCAATAAGGCTAGACTGGAATAAAACCAGATTATGATATTGGTGAATCAGGCCCCTTATTTTTTGACACATTTAAGCTTTTCCTGAAAGACCAGATGGTTGGTGATGTTATGTAGTTTTATTCAGATGAAATTTAAAAGAACTAAAATACTCAGCATGCTTTTATTATTGGCATGCTTAGTGTATCACCTAAAGAAATCTATGAAGGGAGATAATGAGCCTTGTCAACTGTTTCACAGTAATTATAGCCCTCATGATATAATGCTACAAAATTGCAATATAGCTTAAGATAATAAAATGTAAAAGGTTTTTTCCATCAAGAAAAAAAATCCATTTGTAACATTTATGCAGGGAAGGGATTATTTCAAACAGGTAACCATCAGTATATTAGACATGCAATCAAGTGTAATAAAACCAAATTCTGACAGAGTTTGATACTGCATGTTGTCCAAAATTGATACTGTATATTTTAATTACGTTCTTCCCACAAGCCTTACAGATTTTCACACGGTTTGCCAGTTCATTTAGATATCTAATATTAAAATAATATAAAGCTTCAGACACTTGCTTCAAATATTGCCTTAAAGCTAAATATTTGCCTATTTAAGGTAAATACTGCCTTAAAGATCTCGTTCAGATCAGCATTTGTTAGTGTACTTACGGTCATTGCACAATGGTCCACTAAAGGAGGTCATACTACAGTCACAACTGAATCCATCCCACTGCTGCAAGCACACTCCCTGGTTTGCACATGAATCCTCTTGGCACGTTGTGCTGGGGCCTGATGAGAACATACAAAAAAGGACTTGCACTTTGTCTTCCAAAGAAAGGTATTTCTCACTGGACCACATTAACTAGTTGCCAACATCTCAAATCAAATGAGCAAAGAGTTACCAATTAAAATGCACATAAACTTGCTGATTTTGCAGCAGCATGTAATATTAAAAGGGTGCTTTTGCTTTAGTTTTAAGATTGATACATTCAACACATAAGAATGCACAAACTGAAGCAGAGTTATTCCAGGTACAGCGGGCATGTTAACTTTGTTGCAAGTTATTTGTTAATCTCATGTCAGACCATTAACTGGCTAAATGCTTCTAAAAACTTGATTATTTTTTCCTGTGAACACATTTCAAACAGCAAAGCCAGATGCCACATAAAGCAAAGCTCTGGGATATGAATGTGAAGATTGGAAAATAAAATCAAAAACAAAACAAAATTAAAAAAAATAAGAAAATGAAGCTCCACTATACAATGCTTTTAATCCCACAAATTATTTTAAATGATTTAGGTCTGAAATTAATAGGAGTTGGGGATACTTTAGCAGGAATGTTATGAAGTACTGATTCACATGCTTCAGGGATCCCATGCAGGTTCCTTTTTTTAAGGGGAAATGCAGAAAATCCGACTACTAATGAACTGGCATGCCAAGATGTGACATACGCATGAAAAACAAAGCTACTCTATTTCTAGGGAATCATAACTAGACTACTGAAATATAAAGAAATTTGAAAAGGAATGATCAAAGCATTAAAGCAATCACTATACAAACATATTCAAGACTGAAAGCCTTTATGCAAGCTATGCTGGAAAATGAAGGTTCACATAGCCCATTGTTTTAGAGGTGTAAAAGACAAAATCTGAAACAAAATAACACACTTTAGTTCTGAAAGCGCATTTACTGCAGAAATTCAACTGTGCATTGGGGGTTTCAGTCTTGTTTAATAGACACAGGGCTATCTACCTTGCAAATCAGCTTTCATCAATGCAACTTTGTCAGCAAAATAAAAAAGCAAAATATATTAAATGTTAGTAAGCAATATTGAAATGGCAGCAAACACAGAAAAAAAACATTCAGAGTAAAGTGCATGCTGCTGTTAAAGAGAGAAAGAAATGCCATATAATGCAAACAAATTAATGCTAATAGCCATAAATCTTCAAGCAAGCCAAAATAAGAAAGCAGTAATTTGCCAGTATTTTACTACAAATATAATGGTTAATTGAGCTGATGACATGTAATGAAGGAAAATTAAAAGTTCTTTTTTTCTTCTTTGGATAGGTATGAATGCATTAGCAGAGCAAATGCATGGCTGAATCCTGACTAGCCATTTGTCATGTTCACACACACTGAATTCAAGAATAATTAGCACCGTCATCCTCTGTGGTCTTTCTTTTTTCTAGCTCTTTCTTTATGACTGGTGAATGAAGACTGAAATCCTGACTGTGAGCTGCAGATTACTATGAGCTCGCGCACACATTTCACACTAACTCTTGACACTACGAGGAAAAATTTGGTTCTGGGATTATAAAATTATCCTAATTTGTTTTGGAGAAGACACATCAATACCTATTTGAAACTCCTACTGCTAGTCATTCATTACAGGGGAAAACTGGTCCAAAGACTATAAATATCCTAACTCATCCCGTAGAGAGAAATCCACTTAACCCTTCTTTCACTTTACAGCTCCTTCAAAGATCTCAGTGTGGGGTTTTCTTTTGATTTGCCAGTACTTTAGAAAAATCCATACCGGCATGATTTAAGTCAGTTCAGTGTCCTCTTGCTTTAATTGAGGCATTGCTCGAGCTCACCTCTGAACCAGGGCCTGAGCAGTCACCAGTGCGATTAAGAATGAGGGCAGTGTATGCTGCATTCCCGTTTTGGCGAAATTATTAACTGTTCTATTTTCTCCTGTTCAAATAATAACAACAATAATACCTATAACCGATTCACTGCAGTAGGCAGACATAGGATCATGATTTCCTTCTCTTCGGAGTTTTGAGCCCAGAAGTTTAAACATTTGGGCATTACATCACCCTTGCTTGAGCTGGGGATTATAATGACAGAATTCCGTAGCTGACAAGACAAGACACATTTTTTTCTCACCAGATTCTGCTACTCGGAAACTTTACAAAGATGAAGTGAAAATATCTGTAGGTGTTTAAATGTTATATATTCATGCATTTATTTACACTTTAGTTATGCAATGTTAAATTTCCTCATCTTTGCAAAAGTAGAGCAGAAGTCACAAGGACTTAAAAGTACATAAACTGCAGGACCCTGTAGGCACATTAAAAAGTGCATGTTGGAACACACGTATTTGGAAAAAATACAGATACGATCTTGTTAAAAAGCGGCATATTTTGCTTTTATGAAATCAAATCTCAGCACTTTTGGCTTATCTATAGTAGTCATTATTTAAGAATTGCCATCACGACCAGTTTACATGTATGAACTTCTTTTAATAAAAGTAGGTGGCTTTTTTTTTAAAGAACAGAGGAAGACTATTTAATGGCAGTAAATACTGTAATATCTACCATAACAGGTTCATATTTTCCTACATGTATTACAAAACTAAGCTATTTAGTAAAAATATTGTAACACTTCTCAAGCACTCACCTTTTGATTCACATTCAATTTAAATATTCCAATTTATTCAGTCTTCATTGCAGACTTTTTAATTGACTGGATTTAATCTCTCATTTACATTTGTCTTACGTGAGCACTTACATGCCATACATTACAAAAAAAGCATTATTAAGTAGCATGTGCAATCTTCTACTATATATTGCAAAAACAAATCCCATCTCTCACCATCAAGAATCTTCACTTATGTTAATACTTTGAAACTTTTCATATAGTTCATTTAATACACAAATTATATTATATATGCACATGCATGCACACAGTGCATTTTCCTCCTAAATATATTTAAACTATGTTTTTATCATTCTGTAATTTCTGTAATTCTGCTTTATTTAAAGCATGTAAAGAAAGTACAATGGATTTGACTAGAGAAAAAAAGGGCTGACACAGCCTGGCTCTGAGGTTAAAAATTTGAAGAATTAGTTAGCACATTTATGTTTCTAACTGTTAGTTTCTATCTGTTCTAGCCATTGAAACTTTGTCAACAAGGTGGATTCAGCCAAGTGTAAATTATATTCAATGCTCAATGATAGAGAACAGAGTTATCTGTCTGCCTGTGGCTGAAGATGCAAAATGCAAGCCTTACAACTTGCCACACCAATCCCATATGTGGGTTTGGAAAAAAGTTTCAAAGAAAGAATTTTTAACATGCCCTCATGACAGTAAAGTTATTAAGAAATATCATTTTTATAAGAACAAAACTCTAACAGATAAAATTAATCAGCAGTACATCATGGCTTTACAGTTTAACAGAAGAGAGAAAAAGAGCTTTCACCCCATATTTTTTTTAATATACCAGAAACATGGGGCATTAAATCTCATAAGAATGTGAAGAACATCAAATCCAAATGCCTCACTTCTCAGGAAAGATTTTGCAGCAGGCTGATGTCTTAACAAAGGACATACACCCACCAGTACAGCCAGCTGTCTTTGGATTGAGAGTGGCAGCGACAAATACTCACTGTTTTGAAATTACTTCTGCTGCTGTATCCCGAGCTCTTTGGGCTCAACATCTCAGGGAACTTACAGAGGTTACACATCCCATTGCAGCGTGAGATAGATGCAACACTGCTCAGGCATGTAAAGATGGAGACACTCCTGTCCGTGCACAGCAGCAGAGCTATGGGCAGCTTCAGGCATACAAGAAACTGCTGGGAGGCAGGTAAATTTCCATGTGGCTAAAATCATATTTTAGGTGTCAGAACATTTGTTTGTACATCTGATCCACTGTCAGCAGACAAGAGACTGACAGATGGGTCAGACAGGAAAACTTGAAGTAAATAAATGAGATAGAAGAGTTAACTTGCAAGGGTTAAGAAGAAAGGTTGGAAGGGAATAGTTCATTCCATGCTGTTAAAGATTTCCTTCTGCAGGCAAGACTTTTGATGAGTCAGTTCTCTGGGAACCAGGCGGCACATCTGGTTTGACCATTTTGCTTGCACCAGATGACTGTGGTGTAGGACAAAGCTGACTCTCCACCAAAAAGACCAATATTTGTACGGCCTTTTTTAAATTGTTGGTTGCTTTATTAAATTCACTGATAGCTGAGTTGTGCCACTGGTTTTAAAGGTGATCTCACACTCTAGGCACATGGCAATATTTCTTTGAAGTACATAAAATTAATTTAGAAAATGACATAATTTCAAAAGAAGCTATGAAATGCACAATGGAATTCAGGCATACTTTGACTCTCTGAAGGGATGGTGCAGGCATGGAACTTGCTAACATTCAGAAAGCAGAATCTAATTTTCTAAACTCAGTGACAAACTGATTTATACATATTTTTCCATTCCTGATAGAAATAAATAGACACTCAAGCTACAAAAAATAAGTTGTGAATTTTACTTATTTCCATGTGCTATCAATAGAATTTACACTGTTAACTCCAGGCAGAAGGTAAAGAACAAAAATGTTCCACCTGTACAAATGTACTGTAGGCATAACAAAAGAGGAGACAGAATTTATCTGCCAGAAATCTTTATCTTGTGAAGCTTGAGGAAACCCCCCAGATCTCCTTGGATTTTTAAAAATATCTATTTGCAAACTTAACAAACTTGACATCAAAATCATCAAGATTCCAACTTAAAATTTGACAGTGTCATTTACACATTTTTCTGTCCAGAGAAGAATGGCACTTGAGAGAGAGGAGAACACATAAAATTGAACAAAAAATTCAGGATTATGTGAATAATATATATATATATATATATATGCAGGGACAGAGAATTGATTTAAATTATTCCATAAATCATAGTAAAAATAACGTGGGATTAAATGACAGCTGGAAAAATAGCTAGAGATTGACACCTCTGAATTACAAATACACCTCTTTTAATTCTGTCCTCACCTAAATTCCATGATATTCCAGATAAGTCAATAAAGACATAAAAACTGTGAGATAAAACATATTTGGCTGTTACTGATTTCAGATAAGAATGCTCATGACAATACAAATCTCAAGAGTAAGCAAAAATAGAGAAGATGGAAGATTGATCTTAAACAGTTTCATAAATCAGCCTTGAATTAATCAACTCAAAATGTCTGCTTTAAAAATGGAATTAATTAGCTAATGTCTCAGCATTAGCTAATATCTAAGTTTTATGAAGATACAAAGGACTTCATTGAAGCTAATTGTTATTGTTTCTATCATTAAATAAAATACATCAGAGGTAAACAAAATACACACAAAATATCTTGCCACTGGGGAAGTATGGAACCTACATTAAACATTTAAGAAACTATCTCATGATCTCAGATCATTCTCTGCACTGTAAGGCAGGTACACAATCATCTCCATAATACTAAAAAAAATGCAGTCTTTATGTAAGAAAGGGTCAAACAAGATCAATCAGAATCGGGTAAAATCTAGTCTCTCCATGCACGGAGTGTATGTATCAACAAAACTCTGCAGGATTCGCACAATACTTTCACTATAATATAAGAAAATGTCAGCATATTTGATACCTTCACATCCTCTTTCTATTTGCCCATTGCAGAAGAGAGCATCTGAGATTAGATCAGGGAGCCGTCCATTCAAGTCAACTGATGCAAGACAGCCTTGGAATCCCTCCTTTGCGTGCACCAGTTTTGGCAAGGACTTATACATTTCTTTTGCCACTCCTCCAATATACAAATCACCTGTTAAGGAGAAATAAAGATTAGATACAGAAAAAAAGCCTGTAGAATCTTTGACTTGTTTGATCTTCTGGTCTTTTTGTGCTGAATGACAGATATCTCAGAAAAACATTCTTCAAAATAAATGTAGAAGAAAACACTGATAGCATATATGATGTGAAAGACATTGCAGGACTATATTTTTTCAAATGTATATGTAGACTTCACATTTGTATGACTAATTACTTGGAAGTACCTGGACATGTTCTTTATGTGCCAGCTCATATATACAGGAAACACACATCTGTTTCACAGATACGGATTCAGTCACAGAATCCCCATCTACAAATGCACCTAGCACTGCTGCATGTTGTTAGACTACTCAGGCAACGTGACCACAGATACTCCTGATTATAGACCCAGCAGAGTGAGATAAAAGGCAGTAAGTGGAGCATCAAGATCCACCTAAAGTCCATATGTCCAGAATCATCTATTTAAGAGCATGCCAAGAAATAAAGGGTTTAGGGACACATCTAAGCAGAAACATGGCGATACCATTGTTAAGCAATGAAATGACCGATTCTCCCCACCAAATTTCATACCCCGTGTCAGTCATGTGGGAAAAGCAGTAGTTAGACACCTTTAAAATGGCAATCTGCACACTGAACAAACAAAATTTTATTGCCATAAATAATTCTGAATAAACAACTCTGATGAACCTCAGGCAACTTACTCAGGACTGAAAGCCAGTGCTTTTCTTGCTCTGAGTAATTCATAGCTCTGAGACTTGCATTGCGAGGACATAGCTGTAACTTTTCTCTTAAACACTGAGGGAGGGGATGATTTTTTTTGTTTTACAGCAATTCAGGCTGTACCTTTCTTTCATGTGTTTGGTGTCTCTGGCAGGCAGAGCAGTGATCTTTCAAGCTAACATAACCTGCCTCCCTAAAGTGTGCCTTAAGTGTCAGACTACAGGTTTAACTAGGTGTGTTTCATATCTGTTGCTGAAGACGTGTTGCAGAAATGAATCTAAGCTTTGCTTGGCCAGAGAGGTAAGCATGCTCAGCGTGAACACAGTCCTAGCTAAAAGGCTTCAGTCCTTCTGGCAGGCAAGATCTGCTTGCTTCTTTCAGTCACAGACAGAATGAAATAAAAGCATGGCTTCCTACGTCTTACATGAGTTTACTGTCCTGGCCTGTTACCTGCTAACTCAGAAAAAGCAGCTTGGTGGGCATGCTCTGAGCATCCGTACAGGCAAGCGCCTTTACGCATATGGGAAGAGGACCATCCGAGCTTCTGAGAAGCACTGAAGCTGTTTGAAGGAAGGTGGGTTTTGGAGCATCCTACCCTCAAGCATCACCCAGTGACAACATTCTTACTCTATCTGTGCATTAAATCCTCACTGATGACATGTTTTTTACTAGCATAAATTTTCAATAGACTATCCGAATACGCATTCTAATCTATATTGTGCTTTCCGGTATGTCTCCCAGTTTGGATGATTTTGGAGCCTAGGCTACAGGATGTATCAAAGAGCGTTTCTGCATCACCTCAAACACAGAACTGTTAATTTCCTAAATGTTTACCAAGCTTTGTCGGCAGATTTTCTAGCTGCAGAACTCAGAATGTACTAGCTATCCTATGTGCCTAATTTTAATCTCCCTCTTACCAGTATAAGCCAAAGTCACACTTTTTCCTGGTACTTCTGCATACTTGCTTGTTCGCCAGGGAGTGCAATTTAGTGCTGCTTGCCACGGTTTACAGTTTGCCTGCAAGGAAATGGCCTGAAACAAACAAATGTCTACCAGATCGTGAAAAAATTTTAGTCACTACATACCAGCCCTAAAACTCAACTGTATTTGAATTAGTGAAATGGAGATAAAAAGCTTAGGAATATGCATATTATTAATCTTCTAAGATATCCAGCCAGAAGTCTTAGCAACCATTATAGCATCATGTACTAAGAAACCTCAAGCTTTTTCCATTCCACACAGATAATTTGAAGAATAAGCTATTGCTTTCCTCTAGAGCTTTGAGGTACAGTATAAATCTCAGAAGCACGATATTAGACATAACAGATTACAATATGGTGATCCATATGTTCCCATGAATGGGATGTAATTCCCTCACAGTAGAAAAACTTCTGTATTTTTCAACCAGATGAAATGGAAACAAAGTAAAAACTCCTGCCTTGTGATAAAGGTTCTTCATCTTTTTCTCAGGTGGAACATCTAGAAAGTAAAATCCTTTCAAGTTTTCTGAAGTTCTGTACCTATAGCCATTGTCAGCTCAGAACAGAGAGATAATTCATCTCAATTGATGCCAATGGATTTAAAAGAGGTAAACTCCAGAGAACAATACTAAGAAAATGACACCTATGCTAAAAAGGTTCAATTTGGTCTATCGGATCGACATGACACATGCAACCTCTTTTTAAACCTCCCAACATGTATACTGTCCAAACAATAATTTTTATTCCATGATTTGTTAAACCTTTAAAACTGCAAACTTTCAAATTGATCCCCTTTACTACCAGAAAGGTTACGCACTCTAAAACAGGATTAATCCCTTGTTGTGTATCTGCCTACTTACCCTTATGAATTACATGTAAGTTATTTCATGAAGTAAGGTATCACAGTTCATCAGATCAGTCATAGAAGATCATGCCACTATCTAAACTAGCTGCAGCCTAAATGCAATACTATCGCAGTACTGCTACAACCGAAAATGTGAGACCATTTCAGGAGTTGTGCACAATGGAAAATGCAATTCTTCTATATCTTTCTTTCTTTCCACAGATGAGCATTTATTTTAGTACATATAGAAAGCGGTATTCTTGTATTACAGTGCTAACCCTAATTTCTGCAACTAAAGTTTACATTTTGTGCATGCATTTTCTTCTGATGTTTGTTCTGATTTTTAAATGTATTCCTTAAAAAGCCTCCATTTTTTTCATAACCATCCTGACTTTCCTTAATTTATGAAGTAAAGTAGTAGGTAGTAAAGAAATGAGTGAGGGAACAGAGTACTCCAAGATTTTGTTCTGATTTCTG
>Ga0065711_1035347_pt1 | contig 22447 bp, 15 predicted proteins | sample Hoacrofraction12_FD_59098 | JGI IMG/M metagenome (GOLD analysis project Ga0065711, IMG submission 59098) | Hoatzin crop microbial communities from Cojedes, Venezuela - Epithelial fraction 12 v2 (version 2) | ecosystem: Host-associated > Birds > Digestive system > Esophagus > Crop | place... | reverse complement strand
CAGCAGTGTGCCCTGGCTGCCAAGAAGGCCAATGGGATCCTGGGGTGCATCAAGAAGAGGGTGGCCAGCAGGACGAGGGAGGTTCTCCTTCCCCTCTACACTGCCCTGGTGAGGCCTCATCTGGAGTACTCTGTCCATTTCTGGTCTCCTCAGTTCAAGAAAGATGGGGAGCTACTGGAGACAGTCCAGCGCAGATCTACGAGGATGATGAGGGGACTGGAGAATCTCTCCTATGAGAAAGGCTGAGGGAGCTGGGCTTGTTCAGCCTGAAGAAGAGAAGGCTGCGAGGGGACCTAATAAATGCTTACAAATATCTGAAGGGTGGGCGTCAGGAGGATGGGACCAAACTCATTTCAGCGGTGCCCAGCGACAGGACAAGGGGCAATGGGCACAAACTGAAGCACAGGAAGTTCCATCTGAACATGAGGAAGAACTTCTTTCCTCTGAGGGTGATGGAGCACTGGAACAGGCTGCCCAGGGAGGTTGTGGAGTCTCCTTCTCTGGGGGTATTCAAGACCTGCCTGGATGCGGTCCTGTGCAGCCTGCTGTAGGTGACCCTGCTTCGGCAGGGGGGTTGGACTAGATGACCCACAGAGGTCCCTTCCAACCCCTAACATTGTGTGATTCTGTGATTCTGTGAAGAAAAAAAAAGTTCTCCGCCTTTTATTTCTGTGTAGAGCTACTCTGAGCTGCAAATGCAACAGGGCTGGAAAGCCGAAGTTGGTAGTCATAACCCAAGTTTCTGGTGTATCAGAGGAAAGATAATGCATTACACCACATTATTTTTTTTTCACTGTGGAGGCTAGGGACAAATAGGCAGACCTTCCTTGAAAATATGGCAATAGCAACATGGGATGCTTTTTTTGTTGTTTTTATGCCAAAGCCAATACCAACCATGTAGTAACAATAAATAAAAAATCCATGTAGAAACAGGGTAGCGTTTCCTCTCTCAGGGTGAATTTAGAGCTTCTCTTGCAGTCATGACAGAAATGCTTTCATTACCCATAGTTCACTGCAGAATTAGTATGTCTAAATTTTTACCAATTAAGCAAGAGAACAAAAAGAAACAAAGTGGACTATCTCAACTCACTTCAATTTTTTCATCTCTTCCATGAGATCCTACTGACATAGTCTAGCTAAGAAGTGAGCCACAGCTGGGAATCGCTTTGCTCCAGCATCTTGATTTCTAGGTATTTTCCCAACTAGAAAAGGAAGGTGACTATTCTTAATCCATGTGGGATACCTCTCTTCAGCTGCATCCTGACAAGAACAGGCATGCTGAGAGAGATTTGTCGCAAGGAGCCATTAAACTGGTTACTGTTTCTGAAATCATGTTGGAAAATATACTGGAAGAGATTACAGACCTATTTTAGTGCTGGTATACCCAAACCCACAGAAACAATCCTCTCAGCATAGTCTTTTGTCTTTGTCTCAAAAGCAGGGCTATATCATGCAAGTTCTATGTAGTGGGGAAAACACATGGGCACTTTTCATGACCATAGGGCAGAATCATCCCATGTCCCTGGCAGCTGGACGTGGCAGTGCCACAGTCACGTAGCTGAGTCCGGCTCAGCCACCAACAGCAGGTGAACACAGGGGCCTGTGCATGATGCAAACATATACGTGATAGAAATAATGTAATTGTACTAGCTATCAGAGGTTCAGCAATTTTCTCTTTGTTTCGTCATTGACAAAAAAAGCTTTTTTGACCATTTTTTATCATCTGGGAAAAAACCAACAAACCAAACACATACCAAACTGCAGGCCAGAATAGCTATTTCAACAACATCAAAAAGGATTTTTGCTTTTGTAGTTTTCTGGTTTTTCTGTTTTTTGAGAAAACTTACCACTGACTAACCACTGGAAGACATCTCTGCCATTACCTTGCAAGGCTAATCCCAACATGTACAGAATCACAGAGTAGCTGAGGGTAGAAGGAATGTCTAAGATCATCTAGACCCCCCCACCCTGCTCAGAGCAAGTTTAACCACAGCAGATTGCTCAGGTCATTGTCCAGTCAGGTTTTGAGAATGTCCAAAAATGGAGACTTCACAGCCTTGCTGGGCAGCCTGGTCCAGTGCATGACCAGTCTCACCACAACACGGAGATTTCTGGCATTTAGGTGGAATTTCCTGAAATTCACTTTGTACCCATTGCCCCTTGCCCTTTCACTGGACATCACTGAGAATAGTCTGTCTCTGTCTTTTCTACACCCTTCCATGAGATATTTATACACATGAATAAGGTCCCCCTCAGCTTTCGCTCTCCCAAGCTGAACAGTCACAGCTCTCTCAGCCTGTCCTCATATGAGAGATGCTCTGGTCCCTTAACGATTGTCATGGCCTTCGCTTGACTTGCTTGATTATGTCAGTGTCTCCCTTGTACTAGGGAACCCAGAACTGGACCCAGCTCGAAATGTCTCACCAGTGCTGAGCAGAGGGTAAGGATCACCTTCCTCTACTTGCTGGCACCTTCCTAAGCACAAGAGGCTGCTGACCTTTGCTGCAAGTGCACATTGCTGACTCATGGTCAGATGTCGTCAACAAGGACCCTCCAGGACCTTCTCTGCAGAGCTTCTTTGCAGCCAGTCAGCACCCAACATGTGCTGGTGCATGGGCTAATTCCACTCCAGGTGCAGGGATTGGTATTGCTTGTGTCAAATTTCATGAGATTTCAGACAGCCCATTTCTCCAGCCTGTCCAGGTCCCTCTGGATGGCTAAACCGCCCAACTGGTGTAGCAAGCACTGCTCTCAGTTTTGTGTCATCTGCAAACATGCTGAAGATCGCAGAATCACAGAATGTTAGATGCCCTGTGTTCCACCGTTCAGGACATTCATGAAGATATTAAATAGTGTTGGCCCCAGTATCCACTCCAGAGGCACACTGTTGGTGACTGGCCTGCAGCTGGACTTTGTGTCACTGACCGCAACTCTCTAAGCCTGGCAGTTCAGCCAGTTTTCAGTACACCTCACCATCCATTTATCTGACCTGAACTTCAACAGGTTGTCTACATGGTTGTTACAGGAGACTGGGTCAAAAGCATTACCAAAGTCAACAGTAAAGAAGATGTACTGATCTCCCTCATCCACCGAGCCAGTCACTTTGCAGAAGGCTATCAGACTGCTTAAGCATGACTTTGCCGTCATAATATTGGTCCTCATTGCATTACAGAGGAACATCTTCAGACCATTGGAGGACCCTATCTTGAAGTTAGTTATTGTCTGTGAGAGGGGACTGGCAACTCTAGAGTACAGAAAAAGGCAAATTTAGAATTATTTCCTCCAGGTCACATGAAAGGCCAGTGGCAGAAAAGGAACCAGAATGCAGGTTCCATGACCAAGACTTTTTCAGTGCTATCTTTACTGCTTCCTAAAATAAAGAAATGAATGAGACTCACCATATAAAAAAAAAAAAGAAGTCAAACAACAAGCACTGGAAACACTGATCTCAGGTTTTTCGCCTTTGAAATAGTTATAGAGGCTTGTTATTCCTCTCTTCTTTTTCATTGCCTCAAACAAAGAAAGTCATCATCCTTGCAAGCATCACTTTGCTCTGTGTCCATTTCTCTTTTTACATATCACAAAGTATTGCCATGAGGTATCAGCTTAGTATCAGGCCACCGAGTGCCTGAAAGATGATAATTTTGAGCCTTTGGCAATGTATTGGACCCTTTCCATTCATCTGCACCCACTTGGATTGTACCTCACAGCAGACTACTGCAGTTGGATGTGGTAAAGGCAGAGAGCCCATGTTGCGCCAGTCTCACACGACATTAGAGCAGTAACTGTGACAGTTCTGTGTCTCTTGTGGGCTGTATGCAGCCTGATTACTGCATTCTTATTGCTACAGCAGTTCTAATGAGAGCTTTAAGGTGGTGCTGAGGGGAAGAAAAGGCATGGGCTGTGAAGGAAGGTTGCAGTAGTTCTACAGAAATGTGCTTCTCTCTAACTAGGAGAAGTGTCCTATGTTCTTGTTTCTTCATTGCTATTTTTTTTCCTAGGGAGATAAGACAAAATCCTTATCCATCACACCTGGCTCCAGACTTGAATCAGCAACTGAAGTCTTGTGCAACAACAGGAGATGGAAATAAAATATTAGCAAGATCCTTCAGAATAGGCCAGTAGAGCAGTTGAAAGGAAAAGCTTTGTGGGTGTTCAGGCTGACTAATACGGAATTGTTGTATCATTCATATATTCACATTAGAAAGTACTGGGTGACTGCAGGAAATATGGAAGCAGGTAAACGCCACCTGTGCATTAATGAATATAATGGAAACACATTGTGAAGCTTGTAGGAGTCATGATTTAAAAAAGCATTTTCCAAGCTTTCTCAAACAACAGTGTCTGAAATAATGTTACTAGGAAATCAGAGCCTCATCTTAGGTAACAAAATTTACAAAACCCTTTGTAACCAATGTGGTTAACACTGATCTCGATAAATCTATCAATGATTTTAGTGAGTCACTCTGCTTTGTTAAACCAACGGAGTTAGCTGGGGTCAACTGGGCAGAATTCAACATACATGGTTTTTGCAATGATACAGCTGAGAAGAGATGATTAGTTTGATGCTTCTTGTTACAGAGCCTGGGGGGAAGTGAAAGGTCTACAAATCACCAATATAACGTGTGTGCCTGTTTAGAGACAGTGCTGTGGTAAAAGAGAGTCCTGGAAAATAATGCCAAGAAACCAGGAAAATTAAATGCTAGTGTCAACATCTCAATTGCAGATGATTGGGACATCACCAACGAAGAGAGGGAGCAGAAATCTTAACAAAAAAAAAAAGGTTCGTAGAAGAAGAAATACATTCTTACCATCACTGTGAGCTGTTGAATATTTGATGCAATTTTTCTTGCATTTTGTCTAGAATTGATTGATGGTAGATTGATTGTGACTTCACCTTTAGCAAAGTAATACTCTGCATTTGCTCTTCAGCAAGAATAACTGTTCAAAGCAGCATTTGTGTTTCCATGATTGTTTTTCAGCACAGCACAGCACAGTGACTGCTGAAGGAATTAACACTAACTAGCGAATGCCGCATTTGTGTTTCCATCATTGTTTTTCAGCACAACAACCGCTGAAGGAAGACACGCTGTGGCTGCCGAGGGAACAGGTAGCCAGCAGTTCTGCTCCATCACTGGGAAACGCTAGGAGCTCTGAGTATGAATCAAAAAGAAAAAAAACCCAAGACAACAACCACAAAAGTGTAGGGCTTGTCACCCTCAGTGTGCAGTTCACTTTGATTCTAAGGAGCCTGGGGGAAGCATCAGCAAATGCTGTGACTTGAGGCATAGCTGGCTTGGAGCTGGTTCAGACATTGCTGCGCTCTGGTGGGAAAATGGGATGTGTGTACCACTGTCTTCTGTTGTTGCAGGTGAGAATACAAAAGTGATTGTTCCTACCTGTGGAAAACCACACTGAACAGCACTGCCAGACAGTGTCCTTCCTCCCTGTGAGGTGAGAGTAGTTTATTCAGTGAATGAAGTTCATTGCACTGATGTCTGTGCAAGCTGAACGTTGTCTTATCTGATCTTTCTGATCCTGAAAGACAGAAGGGAACAGATAACACCTCACATTTCCTCTTGAGTCTTTCCCTTGCTTCCATCACACACACAGTATAAAGCCTACTAGAGAGCCAGGAAAAACTAGCAGTGGCATGCAGGCTGGGTTGGCTGTAGTGTGTCATTGCTGCAGCTATCTGACATTGTGAAGAAGTGGGGGCAGAGTCCAGCAGGCCAGGACACCGCAGTAGGACCTTCTCCCCAGGGTACCTGAGGTGGAGAACCAATCCCCACTACCTTCACTGCACACAAGCTCTGCAGTACCTTGAAATGAGCTGCAATGCTAAAACTGAGCTTGGAGCTCTGAACTCGTATGGTGGTTAGGTTCTGCTGTCAGTGGAGCACAGGCTTTACTGGTAGCAGGAGGTGCCAGCTGAAAACGAGTTTTGCCAGAGGCTTTCTCAAATTCAAGAGAGGAAGAAGACCCAGGAGTTGGGGCAATCCTTACAAATTATTTGGCTGGCATGGCTGGGTTTCAGCAGAGTCAAAATCAGAGACTTCCAGTAATCAGTAAATCAGTAACCTCTACTACAGGGCTCTGTACCTTGCCCTAGACGGCATCTGGTGCAAAATGTGCTTGCAGTCATCTTCAGACATGCACACATACATACATACAATTCATGGTAACCAATTATGACCTGGCAGAATCACAGCAGCTTTAAAATATCAAAGTATATCATAGTACATAATTAAGTCATCTGCTTTTGAGCCCAATTAGTGCCACAATATTTACTTTAATAAGTTAAAATGCACAGTAACTTTTGTTCCCTTTTTAGTAGCCAGAACAATCTTTTGCACACTCATAGATTGTAATATTTTGTTCTGATGTCTATAATCACATTCCTGCAAAACAAATTCCATTATACAGCAGAGTTCTCTTTTCTTGACTGTTGGGCTCTAAGACTTGAAATAAATTTTTAAATGACTTGATCAAGGAAAGGAATAAGTCTGTGCTGCATTCTTCCACTGCGAATTGTCAGTGTGCTCAGCACAGAAAGACAAGGTGTTTTCAATGTCTGTATCTTTCGTTGGTGTGTATGTGTGTAGGAAATTATTTCTTCCCCATTAAACTGATTTATTTCTTACCTGTAAAGGCCTGCAGAGAACCGAATGCCCGGTTTGAGTGGTGGTGGGAAGGGAGGCAAAGCTGTACTAGCAGGAGAATAAGAAGTATGTGACACAGGCACACCCGATGACTGACGCACATATAACACAGAACTCCAGCGAGTGTCCCAGGGCACACTGGCAATTTGCAGCTCATTTCTATAGGAGTTTTAAAACTTTTGTTCCTACCTATTGTATGAGTTCAGTCAGTTTTTACAGGCAAACACTGGGCATGGCTGACTGTTGCGCCTACTCCTTATCCTCCTGTGGGCAGCGCGGTTCAAACCAAAGATTTTGTGTGTGCTCTCACTCAGGTACTCTGTGCATGCTGCTTCACCCAGCCACTAAAACTGGTGCTCATATAAACGCCCATGTGACTCTTGAACTGAAAAACAGACCCACCAAAGAAGGGAAAGGATGGCAATGACCTTCTGCAATGTGGATGGGCTTACTAGTGGCTGAGATGGTGCCTTCTCATAGGGATATAGCGAACAACGATTAACAGGGGCTTACGGATACATCCAAGTTTCCTTTTCAGCTCTGAGTGTAGCCACAGTTCAGTAGGGTGGTCATCACCATATTTATATGGTTATAAAGGCAACAAATGTTTGTCTATTATATTGTTTGATAACTGGAAAGAAATAGCAGATGTATTGCATGGAAATGAAGGTGAAAGGTGTTTGCAACATTCAGCTGTGTGTCTCCTGAATGTTCTTTCATTCTTCCTTCCTCAGGAGTGATTTCATGCTCAGTGAGCATAGCATGGGCATACGCCTCTGTACACACGATATTCCTTACCTAGATTTCCCAGACAGCTGGGTCTTGAACCTAGTGAGATGAGTCTGAGTTTTCATCCCGAGACAGGCAGTTCATTTCACCCTGACTGTGAAAAGGAAGTGTCTGTCTTCCCCACTGCATTAAATCCTCATTAGCTTCCCAAGTAGAAAGGGAATATATGTAAGTTTCCAATCTGTTCAATTAACTATAGCCATTGCATCTAATGGGTCTAGTGCTCTTTTTAAAAGAGAAATAAAAATGGAGGTCAGAAGAGTGTAACTGATGGTGTGTGGAAATGAGACAGTAAAGAAACCAGAAGAAAGATGGAAGCTGCCTTGATCCAGGCTCTTTCTGGTCTGAAACTCCACTGTAGGTAGCTCCTGAAGCATCTGCCTGGCAGGTACACACAGCCTCCTTGTCAAGCAATAAGAAAATCTCACAGTGATGCAAACATGCAGATATTCATGGTAATGCTGTTTGGCGTTTGTCTTCTTCACCAAGCTGTTCAGTGTGAGATCGTTGTTACAGGGTGTGATACAGTTCAGCTGCCTTGGAAGCTGGTCTGAATTTCAGAGAGCAGCGTGCCTGGATTGAGAGCAGCTTATGCTCTGATACAGATGGGGCCTCTTGGGCCATCTCTCACATAATTTGTACAGGTATTGCTGTCCTCTCCCAGTCACAGTTGTACAATGTCTCCATGGCAACTGCAGTAGTTATACATTTGGCAAAAAATTATTCCTTTTAAAATGTTTTCAGTTGTGTTAGTGCTGAAGCAGGAAAATCCAGGACAGTCAGCCTCATGTGGACAGGCAAGCGTCTGCAGACCTCAGCGAGTTCTGTTCTGTGAATGGGACAAACTCCTGACTGATAGAAAGCTCTTTTTCCTGTGAATTTGCTGCTCCTGCCCGGGCACCTAGCTGTGATTGTGAAATGCAGCTGCTCTCCAAGTGTGTACATGGGAGATACTAGTCTTACAATATCTGTAAGCAGCATCCAGTGTTTCAAGCAAGCAGCTAACATCCACATACAGTGTTTTGCAACACATTTCAGAACTGGCCAAAGTCTGCCCATTAAGCCCCTCTGGTTTGGTGAGCCTTCTCTTTTATTCTTATTTTCGCTTTTTAAAGGCTTCAGGATGTAAAGGTAGAGAGGTCAAGTAATCTCTTACCCAACTTCTGTTTGTCTCCCAGTCTTTTTCTACTAAAAATTCTATACTTGTCTGTATTGTTAGCTTTCATCTCTATAAAATATGGACATAAATTGTGCATTCATTTTCCTCCTCCCTGTAGTAGCCAGATTGAAATCCATCGGGCAATACAGGAAACAAGACAGCACTCACTGATTTTGGTGAAGTCTTCAGCAAAAGTGCCATTTTACTTTTGAAGTTTATGTCTCTCTCAGATGTTGGACTTGCAGTTTCACATATGACTTCATGATGATCATTAGTACCACAAAACTTCTGAGGGATTACCATGGGCTTTAGGAGTGGTACACCAAACCTGTGTGTTACAGTGATGTGCTTTCTTTGGTGTGCTGCCGCTGTCAGAGTGCATGTCCAGAATAGTTCAGGGCAGGACACTGGCTGCTGGTTTGGATCTGAGGAAGGCTCAACAGCAGTTTTGCTATGGACTCAGTGCGACCAGTTTTGTGCAAGTGGTTGAATCTCTGGTTGGTGTGGTGCCCTGTCTCCTGGTGAGGGCTGGAGAACGGCTAGGAGACAGTAAAGGGTGATTCTTTTACAGTTTGTCAGCTTTTACTACCCATATAATAATGTAGCTTAGTAAACAGAAGTGAACTGTAAAATATGACACTATATCTACAAATAAGTGCTAATGGCAACAGTAAAGAAACTTTGTTCATAGTAAGGAGAGACGCCATAATTTACCTAAAAGGGCCTAAGATAGCTGTTGCCTAGATCAGATATTTTATATCAGCAGGATATACAGAGAAATTATTTCTTATTTATTCGAAAACGCTTTCTGTAAAGATGTGTAAGAACCTGGCAAAGTTGTATATAGAATATTTTCTAATGCAGTGCTCTCTCTAATAAAAACCATGGACAATACAAATGCACTTAGTAACTGCAGTTGATGCATAACAACCATACCATTTTTTGAGGTGACACTGTTGAAAAACAATAGATGCTGAACTAAATTCTGATAAACTAAATATTATGTGATTTTTAATCTGCTGACATGTCATTCACCACATAAGGCATTAGAAATATTCAAAACCTGAAATGGAGAACTATTTGACTAAGATCTGTTTGTGTGTGATTTTGCACACCTGCACAATCGCTTACTTGCATGCAGCATTTCATATAATTGTCTGGGGGACTGAATCACAGTTAGTTTGGAAAGCTCTGTCTGTGGATAATAGGTATATTCAGATACATGTTCTAACATGACAGTTTCTAGTTAGCTTATTACACTAAAGAAATGCCTCCCTAGAGCTGCCTGTTAGGGCAGCATCCCTCTGAGGTTTTTGACTCTTGAAGGAAAAAACCTAGAGAAGAAATCTGCAGCCTAGTCTCACTGGATTAACTTAAGCCATCTCGCGTCACTGGCACGGCTGATGAAACGGAGTCTTTCACAGCCTGGGACACCAGCGGGACATCCTGTTTCAGTTTAGAAATCACCCCGTTGGCCCCCCCACCTCCCCTCTAATAAAACAAAGGAACCCAAGGAATAATCTCTGGCCAAAGAGGCTGCTCAGGCACTGCTTGTCACCCTGGCACCCAGCCAAGCCCAGCATGCCGCAGAAATGGGCCCGGGAGGGGAGCGACTGGAAAGCAGTCAAAGAGCACCGAAAAGGGAAGTCATTAAACTACCACAACCAACAAAACTCTCATTTATTCAGCCTTCCTTTCTTCTTCTCCCCCCCCTCCCTTTTTCTTTTCTTCTTTCTTCTACTTTTTTTTAAGAATGAATTCAATACATAACTTTCCTCCAGGCTGCAATGAAAGTCCAAATCTGCTTATTTCTATTGCCCCAGTGCTGCTGCTGTTGCTCTTTTGTTTTGGTTGCATTTTTAATGAACTTTGGCATAACTTGACTTCCTTATTTAAAAAATAATAATAAATAATGACTAGGCTGTGAGTTTCATGCAGAATTAAAGGAAAGGTTTTGTAAGCAGCATGGGTCTTGTAAGTGCCTTTGTGTTGATACCCTTACAGTTGCAGAATGGTTTGTTTGTTCTCTTTTGGAATATAATGGGGCAAGGAGAGAACGACATTTTTTGCCATTTGAGGGCTGGATTCCTGCTGGTGGAACTGATGTCAATCCACAGCAGAGAGCGAAGCTAGGCTGATTTATTCTAGCTGAGAGTCTGTTCTTTAATTTTTGTTTTAAATTCAGAAGGATGTAAACACTTTGGAGAAAGTAGTGTTGAACTGTAAATAAGTAGAGTGTGTGTACACTGGGAAATTGGAAAGGATGCTATTACGGTCAAGCCTTCACCTCGTAAGATGAAAAAAGGGTTAGAAGATGTTAAGTATGCACTCATTGGAGCACTGTCTTTTCAGACAATAAATAAAAAATTGACTAAAAACCCAGCTGTTTGTGTGATGTGTGACTCAAAAAAAGAATAAGTAAAGTAACACCCAGTCTGCTTAGCCAAATAAGTGATTTGCATATATAATGTAATAATAACCAGACCACTTGATAGTAATGGCTCAACAGTGGGGGCCTAATAAGCAAAACCAATGAAGCAAGTAATGAATGTTTTGGCAGATGATGGAGAGAGATGTTAGATAATGTTTACTTTTCCTTTTCCTAAATTCTTTTTTTAATTAGCACCCGGACGCTTCCTCTGTAGCCATTTGGAGTGCAGCTTTGGGATGGCTCCTTTGATACAACACAGCACTTGGGGTGTCTGTTCACTTGTCAGCACTTGACATTGTGGAAGGAAGATGCAGCTTGAGACGTTTCCTAACATATGGCCCCAAAGCAAAAGTTTTTAGGGGAGGGGAAGAAACTGAGGATGTGACTGATCAAAAGTATCGCAGTGGATCTAAAAATACCCTCTGAGAGTAGGCTTTTGCCTGGCTGGCACAGCCACATATTTTATGACAATCTGGTAAGTCTTCTGAACAGAAGAAGAACACCCATTCAGTACAGCAAAACCTTGGGCTTTTTGAGAGTGCCTATGTTTTGTGTGCAGTGCCTGAAGAGTGGGAAGAGGGGAGAAGGAGGGAAAGGGGGCTTTCCACATGAAGGGAAAGCTACAGCTACCAACTGTAGGTGTGTGCCTGAAGCATATCCTGTGATCACAGGTTTTTGTGATTTGTGCTTCACTGTAGATGAGGTTTTATACATAAGGTGGAACTTTGCAACTTAAATCTGAACTTTCCTCTGTGGATAATCCTTGTTTTCAATGCACTTGCTTAGCGGGTCCAAAAACCTTTAGCTTAAGTGAAGGGGCAATGCCAGGTTGAGCCACTTGAAAGACAAAAGTGTATTTGAATGCAATACCCTTTTATTTAATTATTATCTTTGCATAAACAAAGAGATTTCTCAAATCTGCTTCAGATCAGCTCTTTGGGATTCTTGTTCTCTTCTCCCCACTTGCAGCCCTTCACATAACAGTTTAGTAATAAATGCTCTCCTAATTAAGTCTCTCAAAATACAGCTTATTAGCTGAATGTGTATGATATATATGAAAACATAATTGGGTAAATGTGTTATGGACACCCTGCTTGCCACTAACACCCTTTTTTTATGCCTATCCACTCACATTTATCCATCTGCTGGTGTGCTATATACCTGTGACTATTTGGCAGGGAGTGGGGTCACTGTGTGAGTGGCTGCAGCTGGGGCTTTAAAGCACTCACCTTGTTACCTTCACTGCAAACATTCGAGCTGGTCTCCTGCTGCTTGTGGCCATTTTGTGTGTTTTTAATTGTTTCTGCCATTCTGTGTATTTTTAATTGTTTATGGATTTTGTAATGTGTTTAGTCATCAAAGTAAGGGAGAATTAAGGCCATTGCCATTTAAAAAGAATATGCATGCAAGTCATGTGGACATCAGTTCATGTGAGCAAGCAGATATGTGGTATTTCTTGCAGTCAGGTGTTCTTATAGACTCATACTTTCCAAATGTTACAGTCGTATCGAACCTATGGACTTGAGCCATAGCTGGAGAGAAGTACTGCTGAAGGTCTGGTCCACAATTGGCTTTTAAAGAAGCATCTAAATCTGCCAGAAGAGATATGAGCATGAGGCTTGCAACTGGGCACCCAAAAAACACCTGCAGGTTAAGTTTTGTAGTTCAGCGCGTCATTCCCTAACACATATATCTCCAAAGGGATTTGCAGGCCTAGATTTCAGGGCCTTGTAAATAAATTTCTGGTTATAAAATCAGTGCATTTACAGGGCTCACCTAGTAATACCTGCTGCCAGGAATGGTATACAGTCACACACTGCTGTCTCTCAAGCGGAATCCTTTTGTGTCTTCATTAATTTTGTTTATTCACAGCCCCTTTGGTGGAAAGCTTAGCTAGGCTCTCTTCGGCAAGGGTTAACCTGTGGCAGAGGAGACGGATGTTACAGCACCCAGGGTCTATAAGTGACGGCATTCCAGCACACATCATTGTGCTCACGTATTATTTGATATTTACAGAACCTGTCACCTCAAAATACAGTTCAGTTGCTTTGTGTTGCCTCAGCAGATATGGCTCTCTGAGGATTGACAGCAAAGTGAGCTGACTGTAGCCATTTACCTCTAGGTACAATGACTTAAGGTGTTTCCTACAACTTTCTAAGCTTCAGTGCCATGAATATGACCACAGACATGGCTAACCACAGACAAGGCTTTACAGAGTCAGGCGCTCCTCTGAAAGCTATTCCGCAAGCTTCTACCCAAAAATCTGTCTTGGACTGGGAAAGTCTTCACCAGGAAAGTTTTTAAAGAGTAAGCCATATCCATGAAATATTTCAATTTCTGAGGCCTAATATTCTTCTGTATGAAACAAGCTTGCTTGGTTTGTTCAGTTTTGTCATACTTTTCCAAAGCACTCTTTGTTAGCCCTTAACCTTCAGAAGGACCTGAAAACATTCCAATCCTAACATCAGCAGCCCAAACACTCTTGTCAATCATTTCAGAAAAAGTGAAGCAAGGGATTAAACATAGCTGGAGCAACATGACGTAAATGAAAGGGGCAGTGGTAGGGACAGGGGAAGGATGGGGAAATAGCTGCCCAGCCTTTCCGTTTGGTAAGAAACAGAAGACAGCTTAGTGCATGGTTGTTCTTCCACTTGTTGCAGATGCTTTTTCCTCACCCCCTAACCTTGCTCAGACTGCCTTACTGTGAGTCAGATGAATTTTCCCTCCATCTCCACTGCTCTCCAGGGCCACCTGTTGACTCTTTGTAAGGTCCTTTTTATTCTACTCTTCTCCTGGCCCCTTGAGCCAGCACTGAAAGGACCGAAGAGAGGAGAGGCTCCCACACAGGAGAAGGGTGGACAGGGGAAGGAAGACAGATTGCCTTGGTTCTGCCATGTCTGTTGGCTCTTCGGAAGATGGAGGTACAGTGAAGTGATATGAATAAGGAAAATACATGTGAGACCCTTCTGTTGTGCCTTTAAAGAAAATTCTTTTTTACACTTAAGCAGTGTACCTGCTTAAGGATTTACTTTTTAATTTTTTTAAAGAAAGTTATTTATCATATCTGTATTCAAAAGAAAATGTTAGAGAGGAAAGCTCAGCCCAGGTTTCTGGAGCCAAACAGATCCAAAGGTCCAGACTGCAGGTTGCCTGGAACACTTCAGGACATAGTTTACGCATCCTAGCTAAGTGTTGACTGAATGAGTGACTACAAGGACTTGTCAGGGGTAATATCTCTACTTGCACTATGTTTTGGGGTTTTTTTCCTGCATGTCCTGTGCAGGGAAAAAACCCTTGCTTTCTCTGCTCTTACTGCCTGTTTGCTGGAAGTTCCCATTTTAGTGCTAAATTTTTATTGCTTCTGTTTGTTCTTCAAAGAAAACCAACTTCTGGCATCATTATTTGTTACAGATGCTTTTAGCATCTTTTCTATTCAAAAGAGTTGCCTTACTCTTCTAAGCGTGCAAAGCAATGCAGCATTAGGAAACTGTGCTCCTAAAGAAATCACTGGAAATAGTACCTTTCTGGTTTTGTACAGTGCTTTTGGTCTACAGCTGCCACTAAAGAAGAGTAGGCACAGGCAAATGAAAAAGTTCTGTTCAAGGCCTTCTGCCAGGCCGATGATAGAGCATCAACAGTACCAAAAGAGCTTTCTGAGCACCTGACCAACCCTGTCCCCAAAAGTCTGTGCTGCTTCAGGGTATTTTACAACTTATTTCTTACCTAAGGACCTCTAAAATCAGGACACGAGTACAGTGAAACTGGATTTAACTCTGGAAATCATTATGTTGCATGGAACAGTGACCTTCACTGAAAGATGTCTGAGAAGATCAGAACAGCACACTAGTATATGACTTAAAGAACTATTATGTGCTAGACTAGGGTGCCTAAGTATGTATTTCCCTATTTCAAGCAAATACCATCTTCATGTACGTGCCTAGATGTTGCCAGAAGCCTTGCAAGGCCATGCCTCTGTGCTTAAAAATCTGGTCCGCATTAACTTATTCTGACTCAGGTCTGTGACTGCCTTACACAGAAATCTGTTATCTTGTCCTATAACTAGTCATCCCTAAAGGACACAATCAGAAAGTTATTGATAGCTGAATTTTACTTACTGCTCTTGCATTGATGACAGTGCTTTTATTTGGTTTAGATGTACTTTACCTACACAATATTATTACTTTGACTTGTAATTATCTGTCTGTTGCCATAAATTATTGTTTATTGGTTATCAAGAGGACAAAAGCCAGTATTCACTACAAAGAGCTGTGCCTAACCTGATGGGAAGACCTGGGGCTGACACACCCATAATCATCTGTAACTTCACCTCTTTATTCACAGAGTGTCCAAAGGGATGCTGGGTGCCCTCACAATAACAGGCTTTGTGTCATCAGATGGACCGTGAAAAAAGGTGTACAAAACATTTCCCTTTCTAAGAGAATGAATGGACTATTACATTTATAATGCACCTTCTAATCCAGCTATTTTCAATAAAAAGGCAGAGCATTTTACTGAGTAGCTTTATGCAGGCAATATGTGACAGACAGCACGTTGGGCGTCAGGCTGGGTGACCAGGTGACCATGCACCTTAGGAGCATGCATGAAGCTGGCATACGGGGGCTGTAATGCTGCGGCCAACTGGAAGGAGGAATGCCCAGGAAAGGGTGGTTGCTGGGGTGAAGGACACAGGATACACTGATTCCTCATGGCCTCTGGAGGGTGCGGGCAGTGGTGGCGTTTCCAAGCATCTGCCCTGGCAGCAGCCCAGGTTCACGGGCATCAAGAGACGTGGCATAGTGGGCTGCAGTAATGAATCCAAACTTCAGAAGAGGGCAGGCTGAGGGGACAAAAACTGGTTGAGAGAGGGAACCCCAAGGGTGGTGAAACATGAAGGCTGTCTTTGGGGAGGAGGCAAAAGGACTTCTACTGAGACCTCGACTTTTCCAGAGACCACCAAGGGGGAAATCAGTTAGTTCTGTGAATGATTTATTGTGTGATCTCCTCACAGTTTCAGATAAATAGTGCTCACATGTGTTGGAATCTAGCAAATGGGTAACTTCTGTCCTCCTGGTTCCACCTGAAATCTGGAGTAACTCTAACTTCCCAGCAACGCTTTCTTCCTCACCTCTCTCCCTGAGTGTTGGCTAATGAGGTGACAGTCAGGAGAGTTGCAATCTATTTCTTTTCATGTACTTTCTTACCACACTTGCATAAAGAAGCAGGTACTCCAGTTCTACACGGAATTTGTACCCATCAGGCAACTCTGGCCCTAATGTCTTTCCTCCACATCTGCTGGATTTTTCTTTGATTATGGTTAAATTTACCCATGTTGCGTTTTGGCCTCAGATATTCAGCAGTATAAAGGAGGTTTCTGCTGAGCAGCTTCTTACTCTGGAAAATATTTGGCACTGTTCAGGATACTTCTCGGCTCACCTCCGTAACAAACTAATTTGCTTCTAGAAGGGAAGAGGCATACGGGAACGTTTGTCTAGTTCTGGTGTACACTGGCTTTGGACTAATAGACCCATTCCAAATCTATTGAACAATTTGTCAGATAATCCATCAGCTATTGTTGTGAGCTACCTCTAGCTTAGTGTTGCTATAGAGGAACAAAAACTGACAAAGAATAAATAAATGTTCTTCATAGTTTTTCATTACTTCATCATCATCAGGTTCTTGATAGTAACAGTGGTCTTTCAAAGAGGAAGCACAGGTCAGGTATGCATTTGACAGATCCTTATAAAGCAGCTGAATTGCTTCCAAGACAGAATTTCTTCCAGCTTTGACCTTTTGTGTTTGGTTTTCTGCCCAAACATCTGCAAGCAGCAAAGCTCTCCAAGCTTTATAGACATGCTCAGGACCTGCCCAGAGACACTGGTGCCCTCCACGTTAGAAGATACGTGCATACTTCCCACTGCAGGCATACAATTTTTTGAAAGCTTGAATGTGAACCATAACATCACTATCAAATGCAGTCACTTGCAATGAGAAGATGGAGACTGTATTTTGCTAGAAATGAGCAGCTGAAAAAAGATTTACTAACAAAACCATGCCCACCACATGACCAGGGAGTTGCACATAGCATTGAAAGTGACTGAAGCTGTAGGTTGATGGTAGAGGGGGGTGATTTTAACATAAAGATTTCCTCCCTCCTACTAGTGACTGCCCCCTCAGCTCTACCAGTGCTATGAGGCACCTGCCCTGGATTTGAAATTAAGAAATCTTTTGGTTAAGGTTTATTTCAAGCCATCCCTTCCCTGATTTAGCTCACAGTACTGAGACTGGAGCTATCTGCAAAAGCATCACTGAGAGGATGCTGCTAGGGCAGGAGGAAGCACAAGGGAGAGCAGCAACTATGAGAACCACTGTATCACTGCTGCAAAGCTTATGCTACTGTAGGGGGCCTGTGGCATATCCCAAGCTGCACTGTTCAGCATGGGCTTGCAAGCAGCAGGAGCCAATGTGCAAATCAGCTGAGCAATGCTACATCTCTCCTGACAAACCAGGCCAAGAAACTGTAAGCAAGTTCAGGAATATTTTCAGTCTTCCACATGAACCCATCTCGGCTGGGCACATGTTGCTGCAGGACCACCCTTCCTGGCCTGGTGCATGAGGCAAGTGACTAGACTCACCACCAACACAGCCCATTCTGCTGAATTCAGCAGTGTAACACACTTCACGTGAGTACACTCTGTGGTATCAAGAACTTTTTTGATCAGACTGGAATGTATGTTGGATGGCCTGCAAGTCCAGTCTCAAGAAAGATCTTTAAATGTGTGAAACAAATCGCTAATAGGCTGCAATTCAAAACTTTGTGTAAGTATGTGTAACTTATTGAAACAACTCCACAGAACAATGACAATGGGGAACCATTGTCTTATAGATGACGGTTCAAAACAGGGAGAGATTGAATGAACATTGGTATGCATTAGTCACTTTGGTTTATTGCAGATATCTGTAGTGGCTAGAAATGAAGAGGCTGTGGCACGGCACGCACAGAGCAGTATCTTGAAATAACTCTTGAAAAAACACTTTAGCTTTTATGCTGCCAACATAAAACTTAACTCCAATTCATTTGCAAAAATACTGGGCAGTGTGTGACCTTGTTTATGTAGGCCACGCAACATACTTCTAGTAAGTACTGTTGGCAGCAAAGGTAATTTCGTCATGGTTTACAGATTTACATTCTTCTTGGCTTTAATTGAAGAATACAGGGATGACTTACAGGGATGTTTCCACATACTCTGTGTGTCAGCTTCATGTCTTTGCATATCAGTGACCTTTTCAGAGCCTTACATAATGGTAGACAGAGACCACCTGAAGTGCAGTGCAAGCAAACACTTCATCACCCTTTCCTGCTGCATGGAGTCAGTGCACAGTATTGCTTGCTTGTTTGAGGGGTGTTGTGGTTTAACCCCAGCCGGCAGCTCAGCCCCACACAGCCACTCGTTCACTCCCCCCCAAGTGCGATGGGAAAGAGAATCAGAAGGGTAGAAGCAAGAAAACTCGTGGGTTAAGATAAAAGCAGTTGAACAGGTAAAGCAAAAGCTGTGCACACAAGCAAAGCAAAATAAGGAATTCTTTCACCACTTCTGGTCGGCAAGCTGGTGTTCAGCCATCTTGAGAAAAGCAGGGCTCCATCATGTGTAATGGTTGCTTGGGAAGACAACATAACTCCAAACATCCCCCCTTTCCTTCTTGTTCCCCCAGCTTTGTATGCTGAGCATGGTGTCATATGGCATGGCATATCCCTTTGGTCAGTTGGGCTCAGCTGTCCCTGCTGTGTCCCCTGCCAACTCCTTGTGGCCCCCAGCCTGCTCGCTGGTGGGGCGGAGTGAGGAGCAGAAAAGGCCTTGACTCTGTGTAAACCCTGCTCAGGATCAACGAAAACAGCCCTGTGTTACCAACACTGTTTTCAGCACAAATCCAAAACATAGCCCCATAATAGCTACTACGAAGAAAATTAACTCTACCCCAGCCAGAAACAGCCCACAGGGAAACCCTGACCTAAACACAAAGCACTAATCTTACAGAGTGTTTTGTTCTCACTGCAATCATGAGATCCCTGCAGAGGCTGAATCTGAAACATTCCTACTTGGCAGCATCTTTGGGAGAGAATGTCATGAATATTGTCAAAGATGTCTTTCTTCAAAAACACCCTTGTGTAGATAGAGGGGACCCATGAATTCTGGAGACACATGCTTATCTATACAGAAGCTACTAGGTACATAGAAGATATAATGAGAGATTTTGAGGGTGTAACATGGCCCATAGTGCCTACTGATACAAATACTGTTTTAAAATAGTTCTTCCTCTCAGTCAGGTCTAAAAAGCATTATCAATGGTAGCAACTTTGGGAGCTCTTTGGTGCTAGCTATTTTCAGTGTATTAATATCTGATAAATTAAAGGGTTCAACAAGAAATTTTGCTGTGTGTATGGTGATTCCTAGAATTGAAATAAAGCCAGCTGCAGAAAAAAATCTGTTCTCCCTTGAGACCTTAATGGTTTTAATGATGGTGGAATAGGTAAAATTAGTTTAAAAAAATGTAGAGCTAGGTGAAAGAAATTTGTTCATGAGCAGAAACACTTGTCACTCAATTGCTGAATGAGAAGTTCTGAAACACTATCAAGGGCTTGAATAACACTTGTGACAGTTTAGGGACTGTTCCTTCCCAGTTTAAACAAATTAAGAGATAAATATCTTCTTTGACTAAGCAAAGTCTGGTCCATAAAGCAAACCACTGCTTTTAGATAAAGTGCAAAATGAGAAGATCACTATCTTTAATGCAAAAAAATGTGGCTTATGTTTTTTGTTGTCTAGTTAAAGTTTGAGACTGATTACACATTGGTTCTTGCACTTCATTTTAACCAAAGAGGCTGAAGTTTATATGCTGGCCTAAGTAACAATAGCAGGTCAGTCAGATGTTTTGCTGATAAGCATGTGAAAATTATAATTGAGCAAACTTTGTCTTTCACAAGTAATAAACAGGCCATTCCCTCCAGTAACAGCATTAAAATTCCCTGTGTGGAGCTAGAAGGAGGCACCATATTTCCAGCAAAGTATTACACCTGTGGTGCTTTTTAAGAATTTTGGATTCGTGGTTTAGTGAAATCACTCTATGAGAAAAGTGAGGGGAGGATGGAGGAGTCTTCTAGCCTGTGGGCAGCTGGGCAACTACAGACACTCTGCATCATCTGTTAGAAGAAAAGATACACATAACCATTGCAAACACTATGTTCATCTGCCTTTCTCACAGCATGACTTGAAGGAAATCTCTCTGCCACAGCTGCTTTTCTTTAACGCACAGAGAACCAGGCCAAAATTAGGCCTGAAGCCAGACCTTAAGCAGTGGAGGCTGAGACAAAGCAGGAGGAGGACCATCCCCATCTCTAGCCTGAGTTTCTGAACCAAGGCATAGCTGTCCCCTTCACCTAGGGGAAGACAGCGACGCTGTCAGCCACCACACCTCAGCCTGGAGCCCAACAGCTTAGCTCCAAGCAGGTCTCCGTGGGCATGGAGAGACACCCGCTGTTAACTCCTGCCTCCCCAAAACAGGCTGTGTGGCCCTGTCCCGTCAGTGGGCAAGGCACCGCTCTCTCTGCAGCCACATGGCAGCAGGTGTGCTCCTACCTGGTGGATTTTTTGGGGAGAGGTGTCTGCCTGGAGGCCGTGCCATTGGAGATGACTGCTGCCACAGCCAGGCTCTGGTTTTGGCTGGGAAATAGCTATTCAAGGCTCAGGTTCAGTGAAGCTGCTCCAGGTTTTGGACTTTCCTTCTCGGCAGTGTTGTCCTGACCTGGGCAAAAGTGTGCAACAGGCTGACTTTGAGAGCTTAGTGACATGTGTGGCAGGCTCAATAAGTGTAGACATGAGTTGTGGCTTCATGATCCGTGCAGGCATGGCAGGTGGTGCAGGCCGAGGAGGGCCTGCTGATAAATTGGGCTGTTTCCATGTAAATCTCTGAGCGTTGAACTTGAGCTGGTGGGGGAAGGCAAGAGGTGTGGGGAAGGTGTCTGCATGGCTGTACTGCAGAGCAGAAACCTTAGCATCATTTGAAGCCCTGGGGGAATTTCCTGCCTGCTTATGGGGAAATGCAGCAACCGACTGAACTTGCGTAACATCTCTGTTGCCCGGGATGAACCCCTAAATCCAGCAAGGGGGGTGGTGTGTTCTCAAGAGCAGTCTTGGGAAAGGTGCTTCTTGGTCACAGAAGCTGTGAGGTGGCCATGTGAATCCTGAGCACTGGGCCAGCTGAGGACAAGCTTTTGTGGCAGTGTTATGTGAGAAATGATGAGCTCTGCAGAGTGCTGCGCTTTTCCATCAGCATCAGTTCAATCTCGTGATGATACAGCTTAGTCAGGGCTCTCTGTATTTAGGAATAGTACAATGCCAGAAACGGTGCTGCTGCTAAACAAAATAAACCTAATAAAACACAGGCATTGTCTGAACAGATCAGACCTCAGGTCCATCTATTTCAGGCTCCTCTCTCTCACATTGATGAGACCATCCAAAGGCAGTGGCAGAAAATAACAGCAAGTAGATGTGGACTAAGTTGCCCTGTTTCTTCCCTGCCTCTGTAGTAGGTCTCATTTTGGCCCATAATAAATATTGTCTTGTGCCCTAAAGTAGAAGTTCTAATATCCCTTCTATACTTTCCACTGATTATAACTCTGGCCGTTGTTAGTATTTCTTTACAGAAGTCCACTCTTCTGTTTAAGGCTACGTTAGATTTTTCTAGGTGATTTCAAAAAAAAATAGCAGTGATCATCCTAGAAGCAATTTCTTTTCAATATTTGTAACTCTCTGCAAAATCCCACAGGTGGCCTTGACACAGAAGCAATAGCTAGTATTCATGAAAACCTTTCTACTGTCCCCACCAAATTAGTTTGTAATTCAACTTATGGACTGCAGATAACACAAAAATGTAACAGCAAAGCAGAGGGAACCCGAGTCTTGCTAAATCTGTAAAGCAAACAGACTTCTAGGTCACATTTTGTTTCTACTCTCAAGACATAGCTTAGTTTTATGTTCTGCTTTTCTGAGTCCCTGAGTGTTTCAGGGTTCTGGTAGGCTTTTTGTTTTCCTGTTGGTGGATACCATAGTGTGAAAAGTGCAGAACATTTAAGGAAAGCATGATTTGTAGTTGTTCTTTGTCTTTGTGGTTTCCCCCCTCCCTTTGCTCTGCCACCATGTTAGTGGAATGCTGTTGTCAGGCTTTCCCCAAACATGTTCAGCTCTCCAAAATTTGTGTCTGCAATAACCTGGAAAGTGGACAATTTGGGTCTTTTCTTTTTCTTTCTTTCTTTCTTTCTTTCTTTCTTTCTTTCTTTCTTTCTTTCTTTCTTTCTTTCTTTCTTTCTTTCTTTCTTTCTTTCTTTCTTTCTTTCTTTCTTTCTTTCTTTCT
>Ga0065711_1035346_pt1 | contig 22447 bp, 9 predicted proteins | sample Hoacrofraction12_FD_59098 | JGI IMG/M metagenome (GOLD analysis project Ga0065711, IMG submission 59098) | Hoatzin crop microbial communities from Cojedes, Venezuela - Epithelial fraction 12 v2 (version 2) | ecosystem: Host-associated > Birds > Digestive system > Esophagus > Crop | place... | reverse complement strand
AAAAAAAAAAAAAAAAAAAAAAAGCAACCCACCGAAAACCCCGGAGACATCCGCAACTTCATCATCTCTTTGGCTGCTGGATGCGTCTGGAGGGCTGGTGGCAGAATGCACCTCAGAAAGGCACGGTGCCACGCTAACTGCAAACAGCATTTCCCTGCACATTCTGCTGCTTCTTCTTTTACCCACACAGAGGAACACAGCTCTTAATCAAGTAAATTGAGTTGCAGTCCGGGAAAGCAAAAAGGGAAAAAGAAGCTGATGAAATTTCTGGTTTTTAACATTTGAGGGGAAATCAGGTGTCCTGGGAAGGTGGAGAGGCACTGTGGTGGGCATTTGTGTGTTTTGTGTCAGCAGTCAGAGCATGGCTGTATTCTCAGAAGTCACAGTTAATGCTCTGGGGGAAGAATGTAACGTATCGTTTACATCCCAGCTGTACTTTGTTGTTTGCCACTCTTTTCAGCACAGAACCATTGTCCTTTCTTATTTTCTATCGCTTTTATAAGCTGCTAGAGAATGGGATTGTGTGGAGGGAGAGCCAAACAAGAAGACTATAAGGTAAAATTTCCATTTTTCTTGCAAGAGACTAGCTTCTTAGTCTCAACAAAAAACCTCCACCTGCAGTTTTCCTGGAGTCTGTTGCTTTAAAAAGATGTTTTCAAGATTGATTGGTATCAGGTGTGCGGTGCCATGTGATTTGGGCGTTACTATGGTGACCACTCTTTTTAGATAGGTTGTCAGAGACTATAATTGCGCTTAAAAAATCCTGCGCATGGTATGATAACCTGCACGGAAATAAGCTGTCGCCTCACTCAGACCTCGGTCTATCTGTGTGAATTTGCTGGTTCTTGACTGCTAGCCACCGGGGATTGCGTACTGATGTTTGGGGGAGATTTCTCTCCCTTCTCCCTTTCTGTGTGACAAACAGGCAGGATTGGCTCTACGGTGGAAGAGGAAAAGACTAGGTCCTTTCAACCACCATCCCTCCCCAGCCCCTTTTGAGTCTGTGGCTCTTTCTGCGCCTCAGGCATGCAGATACGCCGGGTCAATGCTCTGCTGATGTCCACGTGGCTCTGCTGGTGTCTACCTTGTGCTAGGGCACATGAAAAAAGGGGTTTTAGTGCCATGCTGGCATCTGCATGGTCAGACTGTGGGCAGCAGCAAGCCCAAAACACTTTCTCTGCCTTCCGTAAATCTCTGACCAGGGGTTGAAATTAAATTAAATTACCCTTGAAAATGCCGCTTGCTCACCCTTTGTATTTCATGGGTCCTAGCACTGCAACCACATGTTTGCCTTTTACGCTTGTTCATTAACATCTGCAGGGTTAGGGGCACGGGTTAATTGGCCCCTCTGTCCATGCACCGCTTATGTCTGTGCAGAGGTGGTTTGACCTTTTGGCTGCCAAAGCCTGTAGATTCCTGGGTTTCTGCTTCAGGCCAAGGAAGTTGTAGCTGACATGAAAAGTAACAAGCTCACAAAGCTCATTAGCTTGAATTCTGCATCAGTAAGATGAAAGGAAAAGAGAAACATTGGTAAGGAGCAAGGAAGCGATGGCGTGGGTTCAAGGTCAAGAGGCGAGGGCTGAAGGAGCAGCAGAGGTAAAGGGTAACGTGCCTTCCTGCCCCGATTCTTCTGTCGCAGCTACTGCTTCTCAGCAGCAGCAGCGAGGAGCTCCAGGCTCAGGCTCCTGTGGTTGCCCTTAGGCAGGACGGCGTGAGCAGCAAAGGGAAGCCTGCTTCCCGTCACTTGCTGCATCTTCACTCTTTTGGTCTCCTCAGAGGGCTGGGCCTGAGGCCACTGCAGCACAACAGACCTACAAGAATATGTGTCAGTGTATCGGACTGTTGCAGGAGATTGGATGTCAGGGAAAGGTCTAGTGTTCCAACAGAAAATTCCCCCGATGAAAAAACCTTTCTGATGAAGTCTTGCATCGAATTCCTGCAGTTTTAATAGCGCTTGATCCTTTAAGTTGCTAAATAACTTCAGCTCTCCCCAGTATCTGTGGAAGTCAACAAGACTTGGTACTCTTCAGAATTAAGACTAGAAGGTTGAACATTTGGACTTGATGTGTCCTGGTGGTCTCTCTTAAGCCTGCAACTGCTATTTTGAAAGGCAAAATTAGAAAATAAGATAAAATAAGCAATTATGGCCCCAGTTGTACAGGGTGCTTAAGCATGTGTTTTTAAGCATGCAGCTATGAAAATTAGAAGTGCTCCTATGTACTGGAGCTATGCAGAGCAACGGTGTATAGTGCTACAACTTGGAGTTAAAGTGGCATTTGATTGTATGTTGCGCTTCGGTTTATTGATTTGACATTATCTCCTGTTGTATTTGAGTTGTCTTTTGCTAGGTAACAAGTGGGCTCTAATACAATAAATAAATGGAATATAGTCAAATAGTTAAAGGTGAGTGTGGGTAGCAGTCCTTTAAGTCCACTTTGTCATGTCCCTACTGTATTAAGTACGTGCCCTTCAGCTGTGCTGGGAGTCTTTTAGAAGGCAGAGTTACTCCAGGGGTCAAATCCTTAAGCTGAATTTTCCCACTGACTTTTAATGATATTCATGAATGAATTTGAGATCAGTGAGCTGTAAGAAACATTTCCAAATATGGAAAAAATTGAAACAAACCCTAATACAGTCATCAAGCAGTTTGAAAAATTAAATATCAAAAGCAGATAAAGAGCAAAAGAAGTCAGGCTTTGTATAGCATAGAGCTCAAACATTGATATGGAGGCTGACTGAAATCTGAGGGGATGGTAAACAAGAGCATCTGTCCTTTCAAAGACCATGTTTGTTAATAAAGAAATAACAAGCATGTTAATTGGCTGCTTTGCATCTAACTATATAAAGAAGACTGGAAAATGCCAGCCAAAACTACTACAGACAGGACAGTCAAACACAGAGTTGTTTGGCATAGAAGTGAGAGCTTCCCACTTGGATTCCTTACTTGAGAAAACTGTGACACAGGAAGTGACTTAACTTACCAATTATTGCCTTATTCTTCACGTTTTTACTTCTGTGGCCCTGATTCCTTGCTTCCATATGGGAAAGGGCTTTCCCTTCTGATTTTGCTGTACTCCTCTAAGCAACAGAAACACACAACAGAAAACCATCTGGAAAGCAGACTCAGTGCCAGCCCCATTCAGAACAAAAAAGCTGATTTTTGGTGCCTGATTTGGAGTACCACATGCTCTGCCCTACATGTCTCACAGCCGAACTGGAAGTCTGTCACCATGCCCAGTTTCTGAAAGATGGAGGCGCTTAGAATACGAAGTCCTGCTGGATCACTTGGTAGTTCCCCATCTTTTGCACACCTGTTGGGGTGAGCCGCTCAGCCTGAAAGCTCTTGGTAACTGTGGCCATCTTATCCTGCTTTGTGCATTGCCTGCAGCAAGCTAAACACTACCCACTGAGGAAAGCACACTTGTCGGACCATGTCTGGAAGACTGTGTCCAGTTTTGCCCCTGCCTTACCAGAAGGATGTTGATAAACTGGAGCAGGAGACCACCATGTTGATTGGGGAAAGAACACTTGCCCTGTGAAGGGAGGCTGAGGGGCTGGGGCTTGTTCAGCTTGGAGAAGACTTGGAGGAACCTAAGAGCAGCCTTCCCATACCTATAAGGTGTTACTGAGAAGATGGAGCCAGGTTTTTTACAGAGTTGCACGGCAGGAGAACAAGAGACTATGGTCATGAACTAGAACAGGGCAGGTTCGGACTTGAGGTGAGGAAAACGTTTTCTTCATGAGGGCAGTCAAGCCGTGATACAGGTTGCCCAGAGATGTTGTGGAGTCTCCATCTTTGGAGAGGTTAAAAACCTGACTGGAAAAATCCCTGAGTAGTGTGGTCTGAATTAATTATTTACCATACTTTGAGCAGGAGGTTGGAGTAGATGACCTCCTGAGGTAACTTCCAACCTGAATTACTTAATGATTTTATACCAATGATTTTTCAGCCTTGGTTTATCCTCTACTTCTGCCTCTGCCCCAGACACCTCCTCCTCGCTGCATAGCCTGTCCCACTCTCAAAGGCCTACAAGTAATGCAGGATATCACTGCTGTTCTCCACCAAATGAGCCCTGACATGATGAAGAGTGTGCTGGTTTTGAGATGTTGACAAACTCCTATTTTGACAAAACTGTACTTTGTCTTCAGAAGGGAGTTGCTCAGCCAGGACCTGTAGGCAACTGTCCCAGCAGGAAAATGTTTGCTTTCCTTTCATGCTGCCATCTATTTTATTTAGAATAATGTTCTGTTGTCTTTAGCATTGCTGCTCATCTGGAGGCTAGTATTTAACTTCTTCAGATGACGGCTGGAAAGAAGCTATAGCAATAATTAGCAGGAAGGCGGAACTGCATTCCAACAAACACTCAGCTGAGGTAGTTTAGTATAACAAAAAGGAAGTTTTATTTCTGCTTCAGCAAATGAAGAAATAATACTGTCTGGTGTTCTAGCTTCAAATAAGTTCAGAGAACTTGTATTCAGGGTCCAAAATAAAGTGGAGCAATTTCTGGGTGCAGGAGCAGGAAGTGAGCCAAAGACCGTGGGTACATGTTCATTTAGGCAAAAAGACAGATGAAAAAAAAAGTTCAGCCCCACACAGTAAAGCAGTAGTCATTGGCAAGAGACTGAGTGACTTGCTGCAGCAGGGAAGTGTAAAACATGTTTCACACCCAGTCATCACCTTGACTGATTCTGTACGGGAGTTCAAGCCTATGCCAGTCTATCCCTGTGGGCTTGTAAATCTGCTCGGTGAGGAAGGCAGTTCTGACCGATGCTGGAAGTGTAACTTACTGATTTCCACCTGGCTGCCTCATCCATTTACTCCCATCTGAACAGAAGAACTTCATTTTGTTAAATTGTTTTCACTGTGAAAGAGATGATTGCCCCTTTTTCTTTTTCAGGAGACTGACAGTTCAGGATTTCTCTAAATTTATTTTGTTTGATATTGGAGAGTTGGGTGCAGAGGAACCTGATGAAGTTCAACAAGGGCAAATGCAGGGTCCTGCACCTGGGGAGGAACAACCCCATGCACCAGTACAGGCTTGGGGCAGACCTGCTGGAGAGCAGCTCTGTGGAGAGGGACCTGGGTGTGCTGGTAGATGACAAGTTGACCAGGAGCCAGGAGTGTGCCCTGGTTGCCAAGAAGGCCTATGCTATTCTGGGGTGCATTAAGAAGAGTGTGGCCAGCAGGTCGAGGGAAGTTCTCCTTCTACTCTGTCCTAGTGAGGCCCCATCTGGAGAACTGTGTCCAGTTCTGGGCTCCCCAGTTCAAGAAAGATGAGGAGCTACTGGAGAGAGTCCAGCGGAGGGCTACGAGGATGATGAGGGGACTGGAGCATCTCTCCTAGGAGGAAAGGCTGAGAGAGCTGGCCTTGTTCAGCCTGACGAAGACTGAGAGGGAATCTTATAATATGTGAAGGGTGGGTGTCAGGAGGATGGGGCCAGACTCTTTTCAGTGGTGCCCAGCGACAGGACAAGGGGCAATGGGCACAAATTGAAGCATAAGGAGTTCTATCTGAACATGAGGAAGAACTTCTTTACTCTGAGGGTGACGGAGCCCTGGAACAGGTTGCCCAGAGAGGTTGTGGAATCTCCTTCTCTGGAGATATTCAAGACCTGCCTGGACGAGGTCCTGTGCAGCCTACTGTAGGTGACCCTGCTTTGGCAGGGGAGGTTGGACTAGATGACCCACAGAGGTCCCTTCCAACCCCGACCAGTCTGTGTGGTTCTTTGTGGTTCTGTGATTCTGAAGGAAGCATCAGCGGACCATAGTGTCTGAGAAACCACCAGAGTCTGCTTCCCCTCAGACTTTTCTTCATGTCTCATGCACCCCTTCTGTTTGTAAAGTATTCGGCAAAGTCAAGTAGGATACCTTGGTTTGATTTAGTTAGTTTTTTTAGTTGTCCCAGGAGCAGTGACCCCAATTCCTTTTCATATGCAGAACTCTTTTATTTTAGAAGACTGGACAGAATAAAGTTGAACTAGTTTGTACTCTTCCTAATTATGTTACTTGTTCCCTTCACCTCAGCTGACTTTGAGAAAAACTCAGAAAGCTTGTGCTTTTCTTTAGCAGCATAGTCAGAATCCATACAGAATGGGCAGATGCAAAGACATAATCTAAGATGTGCCCATGGCTAGTCTGAAATAATGACTTAATAATAAATGTGAAGTAAAGTTAGGAAAATTGCAGAATTTGTTTTTCTTTCCTAAAATTAAAGGGACTCAAAGTTCATATTTCTTATGTGGATTACTGACGCCTAAAGTTTCTAAAATTGTGAAGTAAAGTATATAACAAAGTATATAAAAAGGACACTTTCTTTTTGGGCCACTTTGAATGTTTGGTATTGCATCTTTTCCCAAAAAATGTTACTTTTGGAGCTGAAAATTGCTAGATTGGCTGACAATAAGGAGAACAAAGAGCTGTTCCCAGAAAGCAGGGCCTCGGGTTGACAGTGAGGTAGGATCATCAGTTTGTGTATTAAAAGTCACTTCATTTCATCCAGTTACGCTGCCTTGGCAGCTGGTCATCTTTGTTTACTTGGCAGTTGCTAAGAGTTCACCAACTTCAAATTCAGTGATTAACTTGGGATGTGCCTGAGAACTTCTCATTGCAAAAATGCAATGTGAACAAGCCTTTGGAGAGCTTGCGTAAACAGGCTTTCTGTGTGGTGAGAGGACCAAAACGAGGGGCCTTTTCTGATGTGTGCAGAAGTACGTGCTGGCATCAGTTCGGACTTCACGATGTGGTGATCCAGCTCTTGAACTCAGTGCGGCTTGTCAGTGTTTGGGTATTGAGATGGAGACACACAAGTGATGTAGAAATGATAAACACAGAAACTGATGCTCAGAGCTGCCAAAACAGTTACATAATTATCTTCTATTTATTTTGGGCATTTTAGTGGTCCATTTTGCTGAAGTACTCTGTGTTTAAGTTTGCACTGACCTCCTTTACTTTTTTCAGGACTCAACTCCAGCGTTCGTGACAAACTAATGTATGTAATGCATTTAAACTTCACCTAAAGCTGGCAAGAGGCATAATTTTTTCCTGGGTTTAGTTGTATTAAAACTGTCTGAAAAGTCTTTCCAGAGTAAATAATCACTGTTTGAGCTTGGTACATGCAAATAATACATATAATTGAAAACTGACTTTTCACCTTTCTTTTAATCCTGTTCCTTTCTTTGTAGGTGTGGTAACTTCTCACTGGCAGGGACAAATTCGAATAACCATTCCTCTAGGGAGGTAAGAAAAGTCAAACTATTAGTTGCGGTGAGTCAACATAGCGTGTAGCAACAGAGGCAATTACAACTGTCCCATCCTCAGATTAACGCGTCTGTGTTGTGATTGATCTCATTTACTTTCAGTTACGAGAAGCGTGTCAATGTCCTAAGAATTTTTTCAACTGTTGTCTCCAAGAGAACAGCGTCTTGTCGGGGTCCTCTTTAGTGCTTTCTTTGTCAGTATTTTGCTAACGGAACACTAGCAGTGCAAGGAAAATACTCTTTCAGAGAAATACGCAGCAGTTCCTTGTGGCGTGGTCAATGTTTTTAGTGTCAAGTCTTACTAAATAAACATGAAATGTTTTGGTTTAATTTTGTTTTGATTTTACTCATGGTTGGCTTCACCCCTTTCTAACAGCTCAGTTCTGCAGACACCTTTTGTCTAGCCAGTTGGGAGTTAATTAGAGAAGAGAACACGTAAAGTGGTTCGTGGGGACAAAATGAGCACAGTCATTACGGTACTCAGCTGGAAATGTGGAAGTTGTGAATGTTGGACTGACTCCAAGGCCTCTTTCTTCTTGTATAAGAAATAGTCACTGCATAAATTACAGAAGCAATCTTTAGGTTTCAAGCATAATATTTTTCCTCTGCATTTCAAATGGTGGCCTGATGAATGCCAGTCCTGACCACCAACTTCTGTGACATGCTTTTTTCCTCCTCAAAGAAAGCATTGTATTAGAGGTTAAAGTGTAAAGACTAGGGCAAAGCATACACTGACATCAAAAGAGCAGAATTTCAGTTGCAGTACTTCTGCACAGTGGAAAGTGCTATTGCTCAACTTAATCTCTTCCCTAGGGATCAAAGCATTCACCTAGGAGACAGAAGCTCAAGGCAGTTTTGCTTCAAATCACTAGGTATTCTCCTCTGGGCATGTTTTCAAAAGGAGGAATGAACCCTGCCTGGTGATTTGAAGGAGTCGTTGCAAAGGTGATGATTTCTTCATCAGCTGAAGCAAGCAATGAGTAGATGCGGGTGCTTCCTGGCAACCCAGACCAAGGCGAAGTCTGTGATGGGTAGGATCCCTCACATGCCCTTCTCCCAGGTGTTCCCTGTTGGTTAGTTCCAGGCGGCTCTCCTTTCATGTATGAGATTTGTAGGTTGAAGCAGTTTTCTGAAGCATCCAACTTGGTGAAGGAAACATTGGCATCTAGTTCGGTGATTTGGCTTCTTTCTACTCTGTAGGTCTGGTACCTCAAGCAAAGCACCTGCCTTATCTATACACATGCTCTTGGCTTGTGTGGAACAAGAAAAGAGGCAAGATGAGGTCCAGGGACAGCAGTGGGCCTTCATCTTGACAGTCCACAAAAAGCTTGACTTTGCATATGGCTGCTTGCAGCAGGCTTGACTCCACCTTTATTCACTTTAGAGAGAAGAGGTTTTTTCATCAGCTGTGGTGTGAGCCTGAACAGTTCCCTGTGCAGTGAAGTCATCTCACCTTAATGGCTATGGCAACAGCATTTAGAGAAAAAAGAATTTGGATGACATATGTCCTTAGACTTCAGTGTAGGAGATGTGAAGATATCCATACCTAAGAATGCAAAATAAATGGAAATTACAAATAACCTGAAATGCCTTTATATGTATAGGTAAGCATTTTATTTATAAACCTAAGAGTATTCTGGACATCAAGCCAATAATATATCTCATGGTCTAATTCTCATTTCTGTAAAAACTTTATACAAGATAACTTGGTCTATAAAAGGAATGGTTCAGCCTTAACTGAGGCTCTCAAGTGCGCTGAACTCAAGAAGAGTTTCTTCATCTGTTAAAAAATGAATAAACAGAACTTCTTATTGTAGAAAAAGTCAGCAAGTAAAGGTCTCAGCAATATTATTTGGAAAATAAATTTCTTGAAATGAGAAATGCAGAAGTTGTTGCTTAATAAATTATGACATGCCAGAATAGACTTTCCACAACCCAAACCTTATGTTGTTTGGGAGATTCTGAACGCTTTCAGTACTGCAAGACCAACAAAGTTTATGTGAGTTTACAGAAAATAATGCCCCTATGTATGTAATGGGCATGCTTTCATTAAAGCACCCTGCTGCATATTAGGAAGCTGTTAGATCATTAGTTTATCTGGCACTAAGCCACTTGCCAAACTTCTAGGTGTGAAGGTACAGTTGCTGACTCACAGCTTTGGAAGCTGCACTAACAGTTCCGAAAAACCTATCCTTCAGCTGGTAGAAACCCTGGATTGCTGCAAAGATGGATAATATATATGCTTTTGAACATTAAAGTAGGAATGAGAGAACCCATCAGCAGACCTTTACTATGCGCGTGGTGTTTTCTTCCTCTCCTCAGCACTTCGGTAACTACGAAGCAGCTAAAATCAACACATGAAATGTCAGGCTTGGCAGGGCATGTGTGCAAAGAAAGCATTTCAGGCTGAGGATGTGGTTCAGAGCACTGACTGTACCAGTGGGTTGGCCAGTAATATATTGGCTGAAGTAAAAGCCTGGGTTTGGGGTATTCAGGTGAGCAACAGATTTGGAACAAGAGAGCATTTTAACTTGAGATTACATTCACAGTTTTGTGCTTCCCTGCTGATACCAGGCACGGTTGATTGAAGGGAGGAGGAACAGAAGGAAAGAAAATAGGATGGGAAGGGGGTGAATGGGGCTCTGGCTGCCGCATTACCCCAGCTGGGTTGTGCGTGTGCATCAGCATGGTGGCGACCACAGTCTTCCTTTCCGCTGCTGCAGCACTGCTACCTGTGACCCTGGTAACATTTTCTGTCTCCTTTTATTCACACTACTGTCTTCAGATCCTGGTTCTTAATTAGAAACCCATTCTTGCTTTGCCTTGCTAACGATACTTGTAAAATAAACAAACCTTATCTTATAACGAACGGCCAAGGACAGTTACGTCATGGAAGTTTCTTGTGGACAGTGTTACTTAAGCAAAACCAATGAAATTGGTGTAATTGACAAGCATAAGAAGAAAACCAATTCTACAGAGTGCTAAAAGCTGCAAGGAAGATTGCAGATTTTCCTGTAAATTTAGGCTCTCTATTGTATCAGCTACTGTTGCAGAAATGTTGAGGTGGAGGTTGAAAAGTGGTGCAATGTATTTTGCAGTATTTTGAAATCCAGTAATCTCTCCATGACAAACCCCTGTCTACTTCAAAATGCTGATGTTTATATTGTTACTCTAATAAATTTCTGGAGTGGCATTTTTAATAACTAGCACCTGTGGAAAAGGCAGGGGTTCTCTGAGCCCTGTGCAAAGTTTGTACTGGGTTTTGTGAAGTATTATCACTTAATATGAAAGCGCAGAGGGAATAATGTTCATCCAAGAGAGAGTATGGGGCAGAAAAGGTTATACTTGACAAGTACTGAATTGTTGAATAGATCAGTGTAGACTTTAGTGTGGTTTCATACTGTGCCCAAATAAATACATTAGTGATTTGAAGGCTAGCTTCAAATAACCATTTAAACATATTGTTTCCCTTTTTCTCTTCTTTTTATGTCTAGGTTAAGCATTTGAAATAGAGATGACACCGTACAAAAAAGGAATATGTATCTAGGCAAATTAATTTCTATTTCTGCTACCTGACTTTATGATCCCGCTGACATCCACTGAAATGTCCCATTTTCACTTTAGTAGCTAAGTAATTGGCTGATGTGAACAGTTTGTGGGAAGACCCCAATGTCAGTTGCCCCGGTGTACATCCAGAGGAACAGAACTCCTGCGGGATTGCTATAGATTTACAGCAGTTGAGTTTTACTCAGCTTGGGTCCTCTACATTAGAAGAAATCTATACAGTGGTAAATAAAACCCCACCTTCCCCTGAGTCCCCCACCTGTGGGTGACTGACCCTTGAAAAATGCCAGGTGGAGACTATCTTGACTTTGTACAAAAGGTTGAGTCATTTCCTCAACTGAGAAGTTAATTTTTCTTCAGTGTTCCTTTCCTTTTTTTCCCCTGCTGACGTACTCGGCACACAAGAAGCTTTTTGTGTTTGTATAGCTTCAAATTGTTTCAACCTTTCTGATTTTTAAAAGCACGGAGGCTTTTCCAGTGTTGATTTGCTTCTCTAGTAGTTGTGTGACGGCAGGTTATTTTTGAGGAGACAGTAGAAGCCTGAGCTGCTGGCACCTTCCTGGATGTTCCCCTGTGTGATTGCCCACAGCTCGAGCTGTGGCTTGCTTCTGTAGCTCACGCCCAGCCCCTCTTCAAGAAGGACCAAGCTGTGGGGCTGAAGGCATACCTGAAACATGAATTTTAAGGTACCTGGAATTTTGGGGGGCAGAATTGGGCAGATTGCTAAGAAACCATACTAGATGACCCTCTTCCCTGCGAGTCGGTCGGTTCTCCATGCAAATCAGCTGACAGCCAATACCAAGTTAAGCTGCATGCTTATTTCCAGGTAGCTTTCATGTCTGCTGTGAAACTCTCTTTGTGTAGATGCTGAAATATTAACTCCGTTGTAGACATTTGCTTAAAATGTGGTGGGAAGGTATTATTTATCTTTATACCTGTGTGAAAGCAGTTTTTGTGCCATAGTTAGCGTGTTATCGCTTTGGCTGGCAGAATGCCATGGAACAGACAGGGCTTGCTGTCTCACATGGTGTCCAGGCACCAGTTGCTGCCTTTGGGGTGACTGTAGCAGCGCTACTGGTGCAGAGAGATTCTCTCTCCTTTACAGGAGGATGGAGAATTCGTTTCGGACATGGTTGTTAACAACTTATTTTTGTACCAGAAATGCCCTGAACAGAAGGGCTGAAGTCCAGAAGTCTACCTATAAGATATGTGCTCCTGTATGTGGATTTGAGGTCTGTTTATTTATTTTAAATGTATTCAAGTTTCATTTCCTTCTTGGCAACAGTTCAGCTGTCCCTTGGCGTTTTGCTGTAGTCAGCTGAAAGCCAGACACTGAGATCACGTTCCAGTCGTTTCTGGGTGTCTCTGGTATTCATCAACCCCTTCTTGCTGTCCTGTAAGTAGGTTTTTTTTCTTATGCTCTTGTCTGTTGTATTCTACCATTTGTGTTCTCTACTTTTAGGCTGTTTTTAAACTATTTTATCAAAGTTACAAACTAAGCAAACAGAAACGTTCCCTATTATTTAAGTGCTAGTGGTCTTGCTGGTATTCTGCTCACTGGGCTTTACTCACCTCAGAAGTCGTCTTTGTCTTTCTAGGCTCTCCGCTGAAACACTAGAATAAGAATCTTGTTCGGTATGATAAACGTAGTTAGGTTAAAGACTCTATAGATCATATCTTCAAATGCTGTTCTTTGGCTGTGACTGTCGGTGCTTTAGGGAGTTCCCTGCTGAGAAGTACAGCGGTGGGTTCGGTTTCTCTGTGGGCACATCTCTTCCTTCTTCAGAGAGGAAGAGGGGTTCATCAGGCGAAATGTGGCCCTTCGAACGCCGACTGCCATGTCGGTCCTGTAGAGACATCTGTATCACAGCCGGGTTTCTGAAGCTGTGACTGCGAGGAGTCTGAGATGGAGCACAGGCCACCAACAGCTCTGAACTGAGCACAAGGAGCTGCTTGTGCTTGGACCTGGCCTACTGGTCTGCATCCAGTCCTCACAAATTTGAGGGACTCTTTATAGTTTAGGGAGGAGTGCTACAACTTCTAAGGCAGGAACAAATCTTGCTCTTGTGTTCTTCCCCATCAGAATAAGTGAGCAGGGCTTTTGTGGAGGCATATCTGTAGAGATCTGTTTTCTGTCAGCTCTCTACTAAACCTCTGTTTAATTCAACAATTCTGTAGTGGTTTGGTTGGTGTGATAAGGAAAAGTATGTGACCCATGGTTTAAAAATGAGTGTAGCATACAGATCTGTTCAGTGAAAGGTTGTGGCTTTTTGTCTGCAACCGAGAAAATGCAGAATTAATTCTGCATTTTTTTTTTGAGAAAAACGCAAGATATAAATAGACGTTTCAACTGCTCATTTTAAAGTGAGCCATAAAAATGTAGCAGAGAAGACCAGAGAAAAATGTTTCCCATGGTGCCTGTAGTCTTTCATAGCTCTTCAAGAACAAGAGGTCACCTGCAGAAAAAGAGAGTCCTTTGAAATCACACTATCTGCAGTTTGCCACCCGGACTCATGCAAGTCTCCAGGGAGAAGGTGCAGGCTCTACTCTCCCCCAGTGTGCAGTGGAGTTTAGAAAAAGGGAATCCACCATCTCTAAGGATATCTGCTCATCAGGGAAGCATGACAAGCATCCTTATTTTTGACCTTTGAAAGATATAGGTCTTAACACACAAGTAAATGCCAGTGTATAAAACAAAGAGTAGTGTTCTGAGTACCACAGCAACGTCAGCATAACCCCATGAAGATCTGCATTTGTCTCTCAGTATTATTTCCCGGTTTTTGTTTTGAAAACCTCAGCTCCATACTTCCACAAACAGAACTTGCTTGGAGTTTCCATTAGGCGATGCAATTGGGTCTGTGTGTTTCTGGGAAAGATGCAGGTCTGTACAATGTGTCCTCCAAAATGGTCTTAGTATTCTTTCCTGTCTGTCTAGAAACAGAAGTATCAGTTTGCATAAAGATTCACTCAGTGATAATGCCTAACTGTTTCCCTCCTTCTCTCCCGGTCTGCTTAATAAGATAAAATGGAGAAAAAATCCACTTCTGAGGAATTTGCATGGGGGAAAAAGAAGAGAGATTAATTTACACTGCTGGGTGTCAGGCTGTAATATGATTATGCTGGCAAAGCTAAAAAGGGAAATGTTCAGAGCTCACAGACATTTTAGAAGAGGTCATTAGCTTAGCAGATGGGAAAAAATTTGCTTCTGAGCATTCAGCAGTTCCTGAACTCACACAACATGTTACTCAGGTACCTGTATGCACTGGCCAAAAGCCATGGAGGGTGCAGAATCCTACTTGCGAGGCTGCTATTTCCAATTAAACATAAAATCCGAAGGCTACAAAGTGTCCGTGCTGAGCAGTCACCTTTAACCAACTGGAGATGGGTTCTGTCAGGCGCCTCGTTCCTTGGGATTGGGGTGCCTTCAGCGGGCAAGCAGAGTGGCGGATGAGATTAACGGCCCCTCTCTGGGCTGCATCACTCCTCCTCCTGCCCGTCTGCGGGGAGGCTCATGCACAGTGCTGCTGGGGACTTTTCTGTGTGGAGTGAGAGCGTCCTGGCGGTGGTGTGTGTAAATTTGCTGCTGTAGAAGGACAGAGAAAGAGGAGGGAAGGTCTTTGCTGCCCTGTGAGGGTAGGAAGAGGGGAGGCAGGGCTGGGGCTGCATCTGTCAGGGTAAGGGAGGGAGGAGTTGAGGTGGAGGATGCCCAGTCTCCTGCGTGGCCTGTGGGGCTGCCAGGGTTTGACTGTCTTGGTCCCAGTGTGAAGCAAGAGTCCAGAGGAACGACCCTTCTGTGATAATGCCGAGCAAGGTCTGGGCTTTCCCTGCCTCCTGACATTTTAGGAGATGCCCTGACCACCGAGGCTGTACACAGGCTCTTTCCAGGGTGAGGAAACGCAGTGAGGTCGTGTTTGTGTGCTTGCAGGGATGAAACCAGCAAGGGGGAACTTCAGAGGTAACGGAGAGCCTAGCAATTAAAGCACTCACCTAATCCGCAGTAGCTCAAGGTGACTGTCCTCCCACCCCGTGCCAGCCCCTGACTGCAGGCAAGAAACTCTTTGGCAGCAGTCGGTGGGCTCTCTCTTGCCTGGACCTAGTAAATAAGCTTTCTTAAATTTGATGTGGTTCAGACCCCTGTGCAGTGGAAGTGCAGATTCCTTTATAATGGAAAAGGGGTTTCAGTAGGAAAATCCTATCCAATTCTGCTCCAAAAGAAAGGAAAGTAAAACCATTTCCTCGGGCAGATCTTGCTTGTTGCTTTTGCGGCTCCTTGTGGGAGAATGGCTCTGGGCTGACATGTCAAAATTAAACCCACCTCTCACTCAGAATGTAGCAGGCTAAATGTTAAATTAAAAATAATAAAGACGAGGAAGAAGAAAGCTGGTTGATAAACTTTTAACTCAAAAAGATTCAGTATGTGGACCTCCCAACTAAAGCTGCGTTTTTGACAAATAGGAACAAGACTTGATGGCTTGCTTGTATTTTGGTTTCCATCCTCCACTTTTCCTTACGCGTCAATGGCCCATGTAGAATAAGAAAGTTTAGTAAAAGTTCTGTGCCTGGTGGCATTCTACCTAAAATATCTTCCAGCCGTACTTCATTCAAGTCATTCATAAAAAGCACACTTTAACTTTCTACTCTGTCATCTCTTAAATGGTCCTGTATCTACTGGTTGTTCTCACAGCCTCGTTATAATTTGGGATATAAATACACTTTTTGGTCCTTGTTTGAAGCACTTAATCCAGGTGTTTCGATAGCAGAGCGTGTTTACTGAAAGATCATTTACCAAAATGGAAACGCCATTTTTAAATGACTTTTAAAGCCATCTGTCTAAATTAGAGTCATTTAAATTGAACCAATTTAAAATACATTAATTCAACTGTATGGAAATTATCTGACTGCCGGCTCAGTACGTGCCTTGGAAATGACTGGTGTTTGTTCTTGAACAACAGATAGGCTATAATATTTGGATGTAGGGATCTGCTTTTAGGGCTTACTTTTTTGAGAGATAATAATTTTCCTCAATTGCCGAGTAAGCTCAGGGAGACCATAAAATCATTTCCTTAGTATATTTTCCCAGAATTTTGATTGAAGTAGGTCTATTTTACCAAACTAGTCTATAACCGTGAAGCTCAAAGATAGGAAGGCTGTTTTAGTGTCTTAGTCTAAGGGCATTGGAAGGTAATAGAGATGATTCATACTTTCATAAAATAGAAGTATATTGAAAGGCTAAAGAGATTATACCAAATGAATCCCAGGTGTAATACAACTGACTTGTTTAGGCTTATAACTAGTATGAATTTCACCTATTAGACCTATTCTCATAGGAAAAAGAGAGACTCTGAAATAGCATGAAGTCAGGGAGATTCATAAATCGCTGTGATCAATCGTATCCTTTCAGCAGAGATGGGGAAGAAACAAAAGGACTCATCTAAAAATAGGAAGGCAGAAGCAAGTGTAATACTGCAGATAAACCCTTCACTTGAAGCATAAAATTAATCCAAAATAAGTTGCAAGGAAAAAGTTCTTAGTGTATGCTGTGGCTAATCAAATAGCCTGTTTGTTTCCATCATTAGTCCTCAAGAGATTGTGGGTTTGGGGTTATTTTTTTCATTTCTTTGAAATTAGATTTCATTGGTGCTGTTCAGTGGAGCAGGGTGTAGCTGGCTCATTCCCAGAAAATTTGAGGACAAGATGCTCTCAGATATTTGTGCCCCCACATTCCCTGTTCTGTGGAGAACTTTGTCAAGTTTTTCCCACAGTCTCAAAATTTTCTGGCAGAAGAGTAAATCTGAGACTTGCCTTGTTCTGATCGTCTGTGCCTGCCCATGCATGTAAACACCCTGCGGTCTCTGACCGTTAAGGTGCAGTCACAGATGTTGTGGTGCAGGAAATAACCAGGGACTGTATTGCCACATCTCTGATCCACTGGAGACAACTCTTATCTCCAAACCTGAGAGGGACAAATCCAACCCAGTGATCTGCTCCGGAACATTCAAGAGCACATTCCTAGTGCTGTGTCCTGTCTGTATTATCAAATTTCGATGGAAGGAACAGAAGCCTTTCAGATAGATAAAGTTAAGTACCTGCATAACTGCAGGATCAAAATATAAGCCTATACTATCAGGATATGTTTCAGTGAATTGTAATTTATTGAATTTATGTTTTTATTTGTAAGTTAAAGTCTATTGTAAATATAATTGGGAAGTCTTGTGAATCAAAGTCATTATTTAAATTATAAGACTAAAGGAAGACACATTTCTTGAATCTCAGTCTGTTTTCTTGGTGAGTCACTATGGGATGGGGCAGATTTTTCTACCTGTAATTTCATTAAAATCACTAAATGGGACTACTACCAAGATTGAACGGGTATGGTCTAGAGGATATGACCTGAGTGGAATTGTATTAGAGAGGACTTGATGTATATTGGAGAATGAAATAAAAATGAAAATCATTAATTTAATATTGAGGAAATACTATATCTGAAGCAAAAATATATGCTGAAGCATAAATAAAATATAGGTGGAACACACAGAGCAGGGAACTGAGGGTCCAGATTTAAAATGCAATTTTAGAAGACAGCGCAGAGAAGCTATAGAACATGACTTCTCAAAATGTAGCTTTATGTCCTATTGAGTTTTCATCTTTGTGAATGCTAAACTCACTGACATGTCAAGCACAGCAGTAGGAAACTTCAGTAACTCATTAAAGGGTGCTTCAGTGCACCAGGGTGACTTGCATTTGGGAGTTAGCTCCATTTTGTTTGTATTAGACTTCACCTCCCAAGTGGCTGTTTTCTGCCTGGGCAAAGTCATCAGATTACTGTGAAAAGCACAGTGATCTCTCTTGGTTCATCTTCCCCTGAGAGCAAACTGAACCAAATTGATTTGGTAGAACTTTCCAGCACCTGTGGTGGCCTAACGACATGGTCGAGACAAAGTTTTTAAGGAGAGAAAATATCCTTTATTAATTAGAAAAATGTCACTGGAAAAACTTCTGGGTAGAGCAGCTCCCCTTCAAGCTGAGATGGCTTTATAGCGTTATCCTACAATAGTTCACTTATATTTGCAAAAATCAAAGACCTTTTACTACCTCTGAACCAAGTTAATAAAATAATATTTTATTAACTAACTAAAACATTTATTGAGTTGAGCAAACATGATTTTCTTTCCAACATCCTATCCAGTGAAGAATGCCAAAGGAAGTATTTTGGATTGACTTTCCAGAAGTGTGGGTGGATGGGCCAGAAGAATAGTTCAGGAAACCCAGATCATTTGTGGAGTAGAAGAAGCAACTGAAGCGAGAGACAGAATAAATAATTGGGGGAGGGGAGGGAATAGTTATGCAGAGCTTCATGGTGAAAGCAAGGAACACTGAGACCCTGAGAACCATGTTTGAGTGAAGTGTTGAGGTGATGTCTACAGGATATCTTAGTGGCTCTCAGACTGGTATTTGCCCTTTGTGAACAGAGTGGAAGAGATGCTAGCATCAACACTAAATATCAGTGAAATAGCTGAAGCTGTAAACTGCTTTACCTTTCAGGCTGGTGCTGAAGGAAGCTAGTTGAATAATAAAAACTTGGAGTGTTAGATTTACAAACTCACTCATGACAAAGACAAGCAGGCTGTCCCAAAGAAAATGAAATTAGCTTTTAATAGTACATTACTCCTTTGATTGCCCAATAAAGAGTTGAGGATTAAGCTGACTTTGCTTTAAATACTATATCCAGACCTCTGTGAGTAAGTAGCAGTTATTTACCAGGTTTCACTTCAGGTTTTTTTTGGTTTGGTTTGTGTTGGGTTTTGGTGTATTTTTTTATTTTTTTAATAGAACAGACTGCTATGAGTAATTCTTGGTCTGGAAACAGTGACTTCTCCTTGTGTGTGTTTGGCACTATGAAATCAGAATGCAGAAATGAAAAATATAAAGTTTTACCCCAAGTTAAGGAGAAGAATGGTACTTGGATTTGGTTACGCTTTAGCTTTCCAAAGGGTTTATCAGACATGAACCATATCATTACAAGAGAGAGAGTATCCTTTCCTATCTTCAGACAGAGAAGCACTAAGGGGTGTGACTGCAAAACTGGCTAAACACAAGTTACTTCCACATCAGTGAGGTGCAACTGAAGCTGGCCAGGGAAGAAGTCTACACGTAGTGTGGGATGCTCTCCAGGTCTGATCCGGGCCATAAAAATGACACGTCATAGGTTGGAAGGAGGAAGAATCATACCAAGTAAGATGGGGTTAATCTGTTTTTATATAGAATTATGGAATATAATCTGGCCTTGACAAAGATAATAAAATCAAAAGTCAGCTTTCATTTGCATAACTAAATAAAGTGCTTCTGAGAGCTTGTCCTTGCTTTCTAATGGAAATAGTCTCATGCTTTGAAGGCTTAGGGACTTAGCAAGGTGTCTGCTGCTGTTCATACACAGTTCCTGGTCGCTGCCAGACTGTTCCCACCTGACAGCCTGATGGAGAGAAGTCCTGGGCTGTGTCCTTTCTGAGTTTCACAATGGCAAGATAACCATTTTGCCAGAAGCACTTCTGCCTCAGGGAGACCCTCTGGAGGTCTGAATATGAAATAAACCGGGACTTTTCTCCCTGGAAGGGAGCTGCTAGCCAGGCAAAAAAGAGGCACGTGTGCATGGAATCTCACATTGCAGCTGCTTGTTCTCTTGAGGGCTCCATCACTCTGTAAGGGTCATCACACACACGGCATATGCAGTTAACAAGATGTTGAGGCACGTATCGTGTTAACAAAATAATTTATCCCCCTCAAAAAAAAAAAAAAATTCCTTGGTGTAGTAAAATGTCCTTGTATTTCTCGTGCAGACTCTTCAGGTTTCCTACATGCGGGCATAATGGGATAATTACACTCATACTCTTTTAAGCAAAACAAAATGCTTGTTTTACTGCTACCTAGCTAGTTTGCTGCTAATCCATAGGTTCTCTGTTGTGCCCATCTCTGTGCACCTCCTGCAGCAGAGTTGGGCTCCTGAAATGCTCCCTGACTTCACCAAGCCTCTCTCCCTCTGTGCTCCCTTCCCGCTTGCCCTCCAAAGCAGCTCCTCATTACTGATTTCACCCCTTTTCCTCAGCAAGGTTCCAGGGCTCTCCTTTCTTTCTGTATCCCTTTATCTTGCCATGTCATTTCTTTACCTCAGACAGACCCTCAGTTAATCTCCCCTGCTTTCTGTGTACATGCGTGCAGTTACAGGCTCCCTGTGCCTCTCACTTCTCCGTCATCCTTGTGCTGCTGACTTTCAGCCCTCTGTGCCCACATGTTGCTACCAAGCCACTCCTCCTCTCTCTTTGCAGCTCCTCCTCTGTTAGCGCTTCCACAAGGATCTTGTTCCTGGGAGCCTCCTGTACATACTGGTACCCTTTGGGTCACTCTGAGCTGGCTGGAAACATTCCTCATTCATGTCAGTAAGATCTCTGGGAGACTTGGGCCTTCTCTAGTAAGAGCATTTGGGTACCTAGGTGCGTTGGTTATGTGCATAGGATTGTTGCGTTCTCATGTATCTGCTAAACTGCAAATTCATCTGATGTCAATTGCGTTTTATACTGTACTGTGTTAATTGCTTTATGAGAGCGTGTTGAGTAAGTGGAGTCCAGTATGCCACGAGCTGTTTGCTGCTTCAGCCTTTCCCAGTGGTTTTGTCAGAGTAGTTTTCTTCCACAGCGCTGGCAAACAGAGAAACAAACCCCTTACTGCTTCTAATAAAGAATACAGTACCGATACAGGCGGATGCTGGCTTAGGTCGCTGTTGACTTGTCTGTGTTGCAGGACGCGTTCATGGGATTCTGGGGCAGCAGGCAGCAAAGCAGGGGGAAACAGTCCCTTGATTCTGCCCTGAAGAATTCCCAGTTCTAAGGCTGAGGAACGAGGAGATCCAAGAGGTTGGAGGGAGGGTGTGGTGCGTGTATGACTAGTAACAAAACTTAGTAGTACAGTAAGGATACTAATTTCCTTCTGTGCCTCTGGCAATGCAAAAAAAAAAAAAAGTTAACTACAATGTTGTAGTTGCAGGGCCTCTGCAAAATTAGCCTTAAAAATGATTTCTAAATAATTCTTGAATTACTCCTCAGGTATGTGTCTGTGGGTGGGCAAACTTCTCTTGGATTTCAGGCCAGATGCAAATCTTAAGAAAGGATTTGGAAGGGTGGAGTTCTGAGGCTGAACTCTGAAAGGGTACTGTGTATATGTGTCTATGTGAGACAGGCTATATTTATACATTCTGCAATAGGAAATGAAAACTGTGAGGATAAATGGCCAAAATACAAGAGGAACAATTAGTCTGGTTGGTTTGTTTGTTTCCATTGAGCTTGATTTCTTATTCCATAGTAGGGGATGTGTTTGATTTCTTTCCAGCATGGCTGATGCATTGGAGTTTCTTCCCTGTTGAATTGTGTTTCCCATGTAGTTGACTAAGGCTTATGTCTGTCATTGCTTTTGGTTACTCAGAGACGTTTGGAAAGTGTCTTGCTCACTTGCTTCGTATTGACTGCCTTCAGCTAATGTCACTCCATTTATCACTTGCTGCAGATAACTTCTGATTCAGCTGTCAGTATCATGACCCCTTCCCCTCTCTTCCTTATTTTCTTTCACAACGGGAAAATTGTACCATTGCTTAGAACTGCTGTTATCTTTGTAATGTGTTCTTCCGTGCATCAGAGCACTGTGCGTACTCAGGGTCAAACACAGCTTACAGTGAAGCTGTTCTAGTCTGTACGGGTTTGTAGAGGGTGAACTGCACCATGGTATCTGTGCGTTCTCCAGAAGTGTGAAAACAGCATGACTAGTAAGTTACGTGGTTTTTTTTTCTCTTGTCTTTTCTATGAGCATAATACTGCTTGATGGAAGTGATCAGAAAATTCAGCTGAAGGTTTCGAAGTACCAGTCTGAGGAAGAAAAAAGCCCATCCTATTTCATTTGTACAAAAAGCGGTTTCATGCCATACATACCTTGTAATGCTGGTGTGGCATACTTGGCTTACACCAGTCCTCCCACTGCGGGATCTATGGTACTGTATACAGGAGGTAGCGAAAGTTAAGACACGTATTACATTTTGAGCTGAAGATTGCTGAGGTTTGTAGTGGTCCTTATTACTTAATAAAATTAGTTCCCCATCTTCAACCATTCCTCATAAAAGCATAGACAAGATTTATCTAGAAATCGGACTCACCAAGGGGAAAAATTCGTCAGCTCCTGTCTTCATCCTACAGCTTTGGCCAAGGTTTTCAGATTCTGTGCCCCAGACTGATGAACATCTGAACAACATCATCGAGATATTGGACCTTCATTCAACACCTCCGAGAGCACTGAAGTGGGAAATGGAGGAATAGTGTAAACTCAGTGTCCCAGGCTGACCAGTCTGGGACTGGGAAAATCATGTATGGAAGCCATTTTTGCACATTATTAGTAAGGATGTTGCCCCTGGTGCAAGAATGTAGAGTAGGTCATCTATCCAGAGCAGAAGAAACACAGAATCACAGAATGGTAGGAGTTGGAAGGGACCTCTGTGGGTCATCTAGTCCAACCCTCCTGCCGAAGCAGGGTCACCTACAGCAGGCTGCACAGGACCTCGTCCAGGCGGGTCTTGAATATCTCCAGAGAAGGA